>Ga0209518_1000027_pt1 | contig 234423 bp, 219 predicted proteins | sample RifGroB1_FD_183993 | JGI IMG/M metagenome (GOLD analysis project Ga0209518, IMG submission 183993) | Groundwater microbial communities from Rifle, Colorado, USA - Groundwater B1 (SPAdes) (version 2) | ecosystem: Environmental > Aquatic > Deep subsurface > Groundwater | place: Rifle, Colorado...
TTGCGAAAGACCGGCATCCCAAGACGGCTAATTTTTATAAGGACCAATGGGCGTTCATTCACGACACGACGGTTCGGGAAAATATTGCCTATCAGATGCAGTATCTGGAGTTCATGATTAATCTTTATAACGATTATCAGATTTATCTCACGGTTGAGTCCTTGCTTTGCAAGGATATTATTTGTACCGTGGGCGGAATTATTGAAGCGGTTTTATTTGATTTGATTCAAAACGCAAAAGAAAAGGCCGGTCTTAAGCTTGATCGGACGGATTTTACAGCTTTATTGGGGTTGGCTTATCATGAATATAAGCTTATTGATGAAGAGATGTGGCATTTCTGTCACGAGTTGCGTAAGGTTCGAAATTTTGTTCACCTAAAAGCCGCAGACTTCAGAGAGCACCAGGCTTATTCCGCGGAAGAGACAAACGATTGCCTAACCAAACTCGAACAATTCCGCGAACATCTGGCATAAACACAACATTCCAACATTCTTGAGAATGTCGGAATGTCCAAAGGATAAAATTTATATGACCCCATCAAATCAAAAATGTGCGCCGGGTGGAGTTTTTGGGTGGGGGAGAAATGAAGGTTAATCGGCAGGAGCCCGGGCCGCCCACTCCTTATAACATTCTCATATTCTGCAGAATACCAGAATGTCCGGGCGTTATTAAATTAGAAACTTTTTATGACTCCATCAAACCAAAAATGTGCCCAGACGTTACGTCGGGGTTGTTTTTGATTGGGGCGGGGAGTGATAGAATTGAATTGTGAGTAAAAATGTCTTTTTTTATGTCTAATAGTTTATTGATCAAAATTGTATACTGGCTGCCGAGGGTTTTGAGCGTGGCTTTTGTGCTGTTCTTGTCTTTGTTCGCGCTTGATGTATTTGATTACTACAGGGGATGGGAAGTTGTTGCCGCTCTCTTTATGCATCTGTTGCCGTCTTTTGTTCTTCTGGCGGTGATTGCCGTTGCCTGGCGTTTTGAACTTGTGGGAACCGTTGTTTTTATTTCCGCTGCTTTTGGTTATATTTGGCTTGTCGGCTTTGACCGTCACTGGACGTGGTATGCTTTTATTTCCGGACCAGCATTTCTGCTCGGGATGCTCTATTTCATAAGCTGGGCCGCAAAAAAGAAATACATAAAATAATGAACAGTCCAGTCCTAATTCTTAATTAGGGCTGGACTGTTTTTGGTTGGAGCGGGGAGTGATAGAATGAAAACGTATTTTTATGCTTACCGCTAACTCTGTTATTAAAGATTTAAAAAGGAAGGGTACGGCCAAAAGAGCCAAAGCTTCCGCTTGGTTTTTTAAAACCGGAAAAGGGGATTATGGTTACGGCGACGTATTTTTTGGTGTAACAGTGCCGGAACAAAGAAAAATAGCAAAACGCTATAGCGTTTTGCCGCTTAGTGAAATAAGTAAGCTTTTAAAGAATAAAGTACACGAATGCCGCTTAACCGCGCTTTTTATTTTGGTCGGGCAATATAAACGTGCTGACGCAAAAGGAAAGGCGCGCATTGCCAAGTTTTATATTGTGAACAGAAAATACGTTAATAATTGGGATTTGGTTGATTCTTCAGCCGGGTACATTCTTGGCGATTATTTGTTGAATAATCCGCCAGCTGGCGGAAAAAGCATTCTTTATAAGTTTGCTCGTTCAAAAAATTTATGGGAGCGCCGCATTGCGATTATTACTACGCAAGGATTTATACGAAATAATGCCTATGCGGATACATTAAAAATCGCTAAAATTCTTCTTAACGACAAGCACGATCTTATCCATAAAGCAGTAGGCTGGATGTTGCGCGAAGTAGGGAATAGGTCTTTAGCTACCGAAGAGAAGTTTTTAAAGAAATACGCATTTAGAATGCCCCGCACTATGTTACGCTACGCAATCGAAAAGTTTCCAGAAAAAAAGCGAAAAACATATCTTTCCATCCGCCTCAAATAATTCATCTTACCCAATCACAACATTCCAACATTCTTGAGAATGTAAGAATGTTGTTGTATTGTATTAATATGGAAAAGATCAAATCAGGCAAACAATTAGAACGCCACTTCAAGGGCATCGCCAACCACTGGAGGATAAATATATTATTGTTGGTTGGCGCCTCCGAAGGCATAACGCTTGAAGAAATGGCGGACCAACTTGGCGGGAATTTTAAAACCATTTCTGAACATACCCGAAGATTAGTCCAAGCCGGCCTTTTGAACAAAGCTTATCAGGGCAGGACAGTCCAGCATTCACTTTCGCCTTACGGCAAAAAAATCTTTACTTTCATCCGCACATTCCAACATTCTTGAGAATGTAAGAATGTTGAGCCCCGGCATCCGCGCATTCCAACATTCTCATATTCTGCAGAATGTCGGAATGTCCAAAAGTAGAGATTTTCATGGCTATTCGGCTTCAAAATGCATACTTAGGAGCGATTAATGAGTAGATTACTATATTTTTGGGTAGATTATATGGCTACTTGTGTAGATTTAGATAGCATGCTATCATTTTTAGATGGAAGAAAAGCTATTCACAATCGGCCAAGCCGCTGAATATCTTGGGGTTTCGTTAAATACACTTCGTCGTTGGGATGAAAACGGTAAGTTAGTGGCGATTAGAAAAGACGGTGGCACCCATCGATATTATCGCCAGCAGGACTTAGATTTATTTGCGAGCAATTTAATTAAGCTTGCTCATGACTGGACGACAGACGGATCTGAATTGCCGGCTATGTTCTATTGTGCCAATAGCGCAGTTTTTCAAGCCAGACTTATTAAAATGCAGGACACTCTGGTACGATCCGGTCTTTCTGAAAATCTGGTGCCTCTTATTGTTTCCGTTGCGGGCGAAATTGGCAATAACTCTTTCGATCATAACCTTGGCAAATGGCCGGATATTCCAGGTGTATTTTTCGGTTATGACGTCACTAAGAGGCAAGTTGTGCTTGCAGATCGTGGGCTTGGTATTTTAAGTACGCTTAGTCGTGTGCGTCCAGAGCTTAAAACTCACGTTGATGCGTTAAGAGTAGCATTCACGGAAGTTGTTTCCGGTCGGGCGCCTGAAGCGCGCGGTAACGGGCTCAAATTTGTTAGGAGGGTTGTTGCCGAGAATCCCGTCAGTTTATTTTTTCGGAGCGGTGACGCTGAGTTACGTCTTAAAAAAGATAACAATGAACTTTTTATCACGCGGTCGCAGAGTATTACCCGCGGATGCTTTGCGGTTATTGAATATTAAAAAATATATTATTAATTCCCTTATACTATGCGTATTGAATTAAAAAAATTTGGAACAACATTAATTTCTCGGCAGTCGGGCAAGGAGGCATTTGCAGCGCTTCAATCAACTGTCATCGATATCGCAGTAGATGAAATTATTGAGATAGATTTTGAAGGTGTTATAACATTCTCTCCGTCTTGGGGGGACGAGTTCCTAACGCCACTACTTAACCAATTCGGTGATCGGTTGGTTTTGCTCCCTACGAGTAATCCATCGGTAAAAATTACAATCAAGCTCCTCGAGGAGATCAATAAGGAGAGTTTTAAGGCAAAGTCATAGCGTCTGTTTTAGCAATGGAAGAAAAATCTTTATGAATCTATCAGATCAAAAATGCGCTGCGCTGATGAGAAATAGCACAAATTATATATGAGAAATAAAATTTTTATATTGAGCATAATCACCCTTGTTATTTCGGGCGCGGTATTTTATACGGCAAAGAAAGAAGAGCCCGTCAGAGAGGACAGTAAACAAACAGTTCAGGAATACACTTCAATTTCTTCAGACGAATTGGAATCCATGCTTGCGGACAAAGATTTTATATTTATTGATGTGCATACGCCTGAGCAGGAACATATTGCGGGAACTGATTTTGTTATTCCTTTTGATCAGACTCAAAAAATAACTTCGGTATTAAATAATAAAAATACAAAAGTTGTACTTTATTGCCGGTCGGGTTCCATGAGTAAAATTGCGGCACAAACTCTTACAGATATGGGATATTCAAATGTTTATGAATTGATCGGGGGACTGCACGATTGGATCTCTCGAGGAAGAAAAACTGTGCCGATCGGAAGCATTCCAACTCCGTAAGATGACAAATAATAAAAAGGCACAAAAAATTAAATTGGATAAGAAAGATCATAAGGCGCTGGTATTATGGGCTGCGGATTGCGCTGAGCACGTACTTCCATATTTTGAAAAAGAATATCCCAAAGACAATAGACCCCGTAAAGCTATTGAAGAGGCGCGCTCTTGGGCGCGAGGGGATGAGCCAATGAAAATGAGCGTGATTCGTTCTGCCGCACTTGCCGCGCACGCTGCTGCTCGTGCTACCGAAAATCCTGCGGCTCGCGCTGCTGCGCGCGCAGCAGGTCAGGCTGTCGCAACAGTTCATGTTGCCGGCCATGCCGGCGCTGTTGTTTACTACATCAACAAAGTAGTTGAGGCCGTCCTGGCCGGACAGGTAAATATTGCCCGGGAACGCGCGTGGCTCCGCCGTAAATTAGCAGATGAACGTTTTCAAAAACATCTTCGTTCAATAGTATTAAAATAATGATAAAATAAATTTTATGACCCTTTCTAATCAAAAATGTGTACCGTGCGAAGGCGGAACTTTGCCTATGATGTTGAAAGAAGCGCAAAAATATCTTGCCGACCTTCCGGGCTGGGAATACAAAAGTGATCGCATAGCAAAAAACTATAAATTTAAAAATTTTGTTGAAACAATGGAATTTGTGAATAAAGTCGCAGCACTCGCTGAGGAACAAGGCCATCATCCCAATATTTCTATTGTTTATAATAAGGTAACTTTGGAGCTTTCAACGCACGCCATTGGCGGGTTATCCATTAACGATTTCATCATGGCTACCAAAATAGAGGAGATAAAATAATCTATGAAAACCATTGTTGCTATTTTGGTCGCAATATATTTTATCTGGGCAGCGGCGCATCCGGTCGATTGGCGGTTCATAGATAATGCAAATCTGGCAATACATGAAGCCGGGCATTTAGTGTTTACGCCTTTTGGAGAGTTCATTAGCATTGCCGGCGGAACAGCGCTCCAATTGTTGGTGCCCGCACTTTGTATAATTTATTTTTTATTCCGCCGAGAATATTTTTCTTCAAGCCTTCTTTTATTTTGGCTTGGTGAAAATTTCTTAAATGTTTCTGTGTATGCCGCAGACGCGAAGAATATGAGCCTTAATCTTGTTTTTGGGGGCATACACGACTGGAATTATTTACTTATACATTTGGGCTTGATCGATAATGCTGAAACCGTGGGACAGATAATCCGTATCACAGGAATACTGATCATTATAGCCGCTTCATTTTTGTCTATACTTACGTCGCGCGATTGGCGAAGCGCTCAGACGATGCATATAACTAAATAACAAAAACGCTCTGACTAATCAGGGCATTTTTGTTTGAAGGTATTAGTATTTTGGTTATTTTTGGGTTATAAAGAATTGATAATTTTATGGATTACTCGTCTATAAATAAAAAAACATACGATAATTTAGCGCAAGAATACGAGGAACGGGTAGAGAGTTTAATGCCGGTAACAAAGGCTGCTATGGATTATTTTGCCTCATATATAAAGCCCAAAGGCCGTGTTTTGGATATCGGCTGCGCGGTGGGTATTGCGGTCAGTGTTTTGACAGAAAAGGGTTTTGAAGTTTGCGGAATAGATATATCTGAGTCGATGACAGGGTTTGCCAAAAAGAGAAATCCGAACTCAAAAATCATAACAGGAGATTTTTTAGAAACAGAATTTGAAGAAAAATTCGATGCCGTGCTTGCTTTTGCTTTTATACATCTTTTCCCAAAAAAAGAAGTTTTAAGGATAATAGATAAGATAAGCGCGGTTTTAAACAGCGGCGGAGTCGCGTTGTTGAGCTCCACGGAATCTGAAGAAAGTAAAGAAGGTTGGTATGTTAAAGATGATTTTAATAAAAAGGAAAAGCGATTCCGTAAATTTTGGACCGAAGAAGAGTTACGAGCCACAATACAGCAGGCCGGTTTTGAAGTTATAGACCTTAAGAAATTCCCTGATCCTTTCGGTAAAACCTGGATGGATTTTATAGCGAGAAAAATATAATTTATGGAAGACTCTAAAAATATATTTGATGTTATTGTTGTCGGCGGAGGCGCCTCTGGTCTCATGGCGGCCGGAAGAGCGGCAGAACGCGGTAAAAGCGTTCTGCTTCTCGAAAAGAATAAAAAGCCCGCCGAAAAACTTAAAATTTCAGGCGGCGGAAGATGCAATATCACCAATGCCGAGTTTGACGAGCGCGAGCTGTTGAAAAATTACGGCAAAGGCGAACAATTTTTATATTCTGCTTTTGCCCAATTTGGCGTAAAAGATACGTTTTCTTTTTTTGAAAAATTGGGCCTGCCGCTTATTGTTGAAGCCAGAAAGCGCGCATTTCCAAATACCCAAAAAGCTTGGGATGTATATTTGGCGCTTGAGAAATATATAAACAAAGGAAAAGTTACGGTTAAAACCAGTTCACCGGTATCCCGAGTGCTTACGCAAGGGAATAAAATAACCGCAGTCGTATCACGTGGACAAGAGTATAAAGCACATAATTTTATTTTTGCTACCGGCGGAATATCCCATCCTGAAACAGGTTCAACGGGCGACGGATTTTCTTGGCTTGAAAAGTTGGGACATAAGGTTTCAAAGCCTACGCCAACGGTTGTGCCTTTGGCAGTTAAAGAGAAATGGATAAAAGAATTGTCCGGCATTTCGCTTTCATTCATGAAAATTACTTTTTATGTGGACGAAGTAAAACAATTTTCTAAGATCGGCAAGATCCTTTTTACGCATTTTGGCCTTTCGGGCCCGCTTATTTTAAACTTGGCCGGTAAGGTGGGGGATTTGCTGCATAACGGTATTGTTACCGCAAAAATAGACGCGTTTCCGCATACTGATCTTGGCGCGCTAGACCATGCGCTGGTTGTTTCTTTTGATAAGAATAAAAATAAATCGCTTAAGAATGCATTCCGAGAATTTGCACCTGAGGGAACGGGCGCAAGCATTTTATCTATTTTGGAATCAGAAATTGATCCCGAGATAAAAGTTCATAGTGTCACTAAAGAACAACGTAAACGTATATCGCATTTGCTGAAGGCATTACCGGTTACAATTAGCGGACTTATGGGATATGACCGCGCGGTTATTTCAGATGGCGGAGTCGCACTGACCGAAATTGATACAAAAACAATGCGTTCCAAAAAAATCGAAAATTTATATGTTACCGGCGACCTTCTAAATATTAACCGCCCCTCGGGCGGCTACTCGCTACAACTTTGCTGGACAACAGGATTTGTGGCAGCGGAGCACGTATAATTTTTTTGCGAAAAACTATTTACTTTTTATTTAAATAATAGTATTCTCTTTGAGAACTTTAAAAAAAGAAAAAAGGAGAAAAGATGGCACATCCCTATAGCGATGAAATAAGACAAGATCGTTATGCAAGCGCACGTAAAAAACTTCGCGAGCTCAGGGGACAGCGTTTAACGCACGAGCAGATGAGAGAAATTTTCGGAAATTATAAAAACGGTGAATTAGCAAAAAATGCTAAGGAAGATCACGATGCGTTTATAGTGATACTTATTGAAGGTTGGTTGATAGAAACCCGAGGTGGCTACATGGTCGCTGGCCGCGCTAGAAGCGAAGCCCAAACATTAAACGCTTCTGAAAAAGAGCAGTTGGCAAATATTATTCAAGATTGCGCCGAAGATATTGCAGCCTTAATTTTATCCAAAGCAAATGATGTTAAATATCGTTTTCCTCTAGCTGAATTTGTAAGTTATCCTGATTATCCAAACACCAACACAAGAATTTGTTCTAATAGGCCGGCAATAGTTTTATCTACTGATAATAAGGACGCTTATCGAAGCGCCACAGTGCTGACCCCCGAAGGTATTTTCGAATATAGATATGGCAGGGGACATGAAGATTACGCGCGTCTTGAAAGCAGAAGTGAAACAGCTGAACCTTTGTTATGGATTCGCTATGCAGAGCAGGCGCTTATTGAGTTAAACGGGCTTTAATTAAAAATCAATCCGTTAACAGTAATATGTTAACGGATTTTATTTATAGTGCTAATATTGAGTTATTAACTATTTAATTTATGAATTACGACCAATTAGCGAGCCAACAAAGTATTGATAAAACGGTTGCCGCTTTAGCTGAGCGCAATGTTGAAGCCGTTGTTGTAGAGAACCGCACTGAAGCCATGGAGAAAATAAAATCTTTTATTCCTGTGGGCGCTTCAGTTATGAACGGCTCTTCAAGAACTCTTGAAGAAATAGGTTTTATTGATTATTTAAAGAGCGGTCAGCACGGTTGGAATAATTTACACGAGGCAATACTCGCAGAACAGGACAAAGAAAAACAAGCGTTATTGCGGAAACAATCCGTTATTTCCGACTATTATTTAGGAAGCGTGCATGCGCTTGCCGAAACAGGAGAGATGGTTATTGCTTCAAATACCGGAAGTCAGCTGCCCCACGTTGTTTATACTTCGCCCAATGTTATTTTTGTTGTCGGAATCCAAAAAATAGCACCCACATTGAGTGATGCTTTGAGGCGTCTTGAAGAATACGTTGTGCCGCTTGAAGACCAAAGAATGATGAAGGCTTATAATATGCATACGAATCAATCAAAGACGCTTATTTTTCGTTATGAAGCTCCTTTTAACGGGAGAAAAATAATAATGATCCTTGTAAAAGAAAAACTCGGATTTTAAAAGATAACAGTTAGAACCGCTCCGGCGGCCGTCGGAGCGGTTTTTATTTTAACTATTTGCGCTTAAATGTTTATCTTGATATAAGAATAAAGGATTTATGAAACCGATATTTATTATATTTTTAGGTATTTTTGCATTAAATTATATTAATGTTCCTTTTGTATATGCGCATGGCAATGAGCCCGCAGAAGAAACCGCAGCAGGAGCGCATCCCACACAAATAGGCTGGACCGAACAAGTTTCGGGGTCGCACCAAGGAAAAACCAGGGAAGCGGTTGCCGCAGGGGTTCATGAAACGCTTAACGTTGAAACTAAACTGGCTGTTTATAAGTTTTCTTTGCTTATTGTTTTTTTGCTTTTGCTTGCTAAGTTATTTTATCCGGGACAGCATTCGTTGCGCGAAAAAATTTCAGATTTGATCTTGGGTAAAAAACACCGGGAAAATATACCGGAATAACCTTTTTATGGAAAATATCAGCAAAAAAATTCAGTTAAGCGCGCGCCAAGCCAGTATGGTATTGGGCGGACTGCTTATTATTCTTCTGCTATTTTTAATTATTTCAGGAATATTGCTTTCGTTATTTTATAATCCAGCGCCGGAAAGAGCATATGAAAGCATGCTTACTATCTCAAACAGCGGATTTATGAGTCTTGTGCGTAATTTCCACTATTGGTCCTCGGATGCACTATTGTTCATTATTTTTTTGCACATGACCCGCGTTGCGCTCACAAAACCCAGCGGCAAGGCAAGACGATATGCCTGGTGGATAGGCGTCGGTTTATTGATGCTGGTTGGAACAGAAATGTTAGCCGGTACGTTTTTGCGCGCTGATCAGGAATCATATGAGGCATATACTCATTTCTTTTTGGGAACCAATGCTATTGTGGCGAAGTATTTTTATATAGTAACCGCGTTTGCAAATTTTTTCTCGGAATCCTCGGCCCTTTTGCGTTTTCTTATTGTACACGCGATACTTTTGCCTCTGGGCATTTTTGCTTTAATTTCTGTGCACGGTTTATTTGCGCCTTCGTTCCGCGGAATGCTTTCACCTTTCAAGAAAATTACTGAGGGCACTATACGCGGCAACGCCATGCCGCCCAAAGATTTTTGGAAACATCCGATTATACAGAGACTGCTTTTGCTTACAGGAGTTACGTTCTTAATTATTTTAGTTTTGTCGATAGTTTTGCCGGCTCCGCTATATCCCGCGCCGTATTCCAATGTTGAAGTTACAAAACCGCCGTGGTGGCTTCTGTGGGTTGTGGCTTTGGAAAATCAATGGGGTCTTGGAGCTATTGTATTGGCGCCGCCGATTTTATTTGGAATTTTTGCCATCATTCCTTTTTTCGCAAAAGATAAGCCGGGTATCGATAAAAGCATTTTGATCTACGTAACAACAGTAGCTGTTGTTATCGCGCTTAGTTATTGGGCGGCAGTTGCTCCGCAAAAAGCTCATACCGAACATTACGCGCCCGGCGAGTCAACAATAACTCCTGTTCCGAATCCGGAGTCGCTACATCTTCAACATTAGGATAATAGCTAAAGATGAGCGTTACGCCTTCGAAAATTTTTACGGTTGCGTGCATTTCATTTATTGCGGGAATTTTTGTTTGTTCTCTTATTCCAATATCTATATTTTATGCGGCCATGTTAATATTTCTGGCTGTTCTTTTTTTGGTGGGCACTTTCCCGCTGCATGCCAAGTGGGGATCAAAAGTTTGGCTTTTGCCCTCGCTGGGTATTTTTATATTAATGTTTGTATTTGGCGGAGGCGCGATGTCGTTAGCCAAAGCAGAAAAAGAATTGAAATATAAAGCTATTGAGCAGTTTATCGATAAAGAGAGCACGATCGAGGGGACTGTGGATAACTATCCGGACGTTCGCATGGCAAGCGCTCACATAGTCTTAAAAATATCATCTGTCGACGGACATGCACTTGGCCAAGAGTTTTCAAGCCGCATACTTATATATACCGACAGGTTTTATGATTATGCTTACGGGAATAAACTTATAATTAAAGGAAAGTTAAGAGCGCCTGAGCCATTTAATAATTTTGATTATCCTTCATATTTGGCAAAAGATAATATTTTTGCAGTTGTTTCAAAACCTGAAATTATAACTATAAATAAGAACGAGCCGGATAATATATTATTTTCGTATTTGTTCAATATGCGTCAGCGCCTGGACAGGAGCGTAATGAGCGTATTGCCTTTTCGCGAAGCAGGAGTTTTAAAAGCGATTTTATTCGGAGATGAGGGCGCAATGTCCGAAGATTTTAAAACGAAACTTAATCAGGCCGGCTTGCGCCACATTGTGGCAATTTCGGGAATGAATATAACTTTGATAGCTTCGATTTTAATGACCGTGTTTTTAAAAATGGGATTATGGCGCCGTCACGCGTTTTCTTTGGCGACTGCCGCAATTTTTTTGTTCGTGCTGATGATAGGCGCGCCCGCATCAGCCATGCGTGCGGCAATATTCGGTGTGTTTGTACGTTTTCAGGAAATAATAGGCCGGCTTTCAAATGCGATAAATATAACTTTGCTTGCAGCAATATTGATGCTAACCGTTAATCCTTTAGTGTTGCGTTGGGATTTGAGCTTTCAGTTATCTTTTCTTGCCGTACTTGGTTTAATTCTTTTCACGCCGATGTTCATGAGAGTTTTTAGTTGGGTTCCGGATAAATTTATATTGCGTGATACGCTGGCGATGACATTTGCCGCACAGCTTGCGACATTCCCGCTTTTAATATCCAGTTTTAATAATTTTTCTTTGATTACGCCGCTTTCCAACGTTCTTATAGTTCCTTTGCTGCCGGCAATTACAATAGCCGGGGTTTTGTTGGCGATACTGAATTTGTTTATTCCGCCATTGGCTGTTATTTTGGCCACACCTCTTTTATTGGTGATGAAAATCGTATATTTTATAACTGAGCTTTTCGGTTCAATTAATCCGGTTACGTTGAGGATAGATCAGGCAGCCGCAATATTATTCGGGATAATTTATTTAATATTTATGTTTTGGCTTATTTGGTACGAGAGAAACACTAAAAAGTGGCCAATAGGCGAAATGGAAGAATTTAATAAAACTTATGGCGGATAAAAAAATAAAATTTTCAGCCGTCGCCTTGTCTGTAATTTTTGTTATTTTGGTTTACGCGCTTTTGGGCAAGCATGACGGATATTTACGCGTAAACTTTTTTGATATAGGACAGGGCGACGCGGCTTTTATTACAACGCCGCAGGGTTGGCAAATACTTATTGACGGCGGACCTGATGCCTCTGTGTTGGCTAAACTAGGAGAAGAAATGCAGCCTTGGGACCGCTCAATAGATATGGTAATTGCAACCCATCCGGAAGCTGACCATATAGCGGGCTTAATTGATGTACTGAAAAATTACGAGGTTAGCTATATTGTCGAAAGCGGTTTAAGAAAGGAAACAAGCCTTTCTAATATATGGCGGGAAGCAGTTGAGACAGAAGGCGCTGAAGTTATTTTAGCCGACTCTCCAAAAAGAATTGTTCTGGAGGACAAAACATATATAGACTTATTGTGGCCGCTTGAAGGACACGATGGAGAGGTTAGCGCAAATCCAAACAACTCGGCAATTGTAGCAAAACTGTATTACGGGGATAGGTCATTTCTTTTTACCGCCGATATTGAGAGGTGGGCTGAGCAGAATATTTTGGCTAATAATATAAATATTGATGCCGATATATTGAAAACACCGCATCACGGTTCAAAAACGTCTTCAAGTGAATTGTTCCTGAGAGCCGTGAGTCCTGAGGCGGCGATAATTTCCGTGGGCAGAAAAAATAAATACGGCCATCCGCATGAGGCGATAGTCGAACGTTTTAATAAAATGAAAATACCCGTGTTGCGTACGGATAAAGGCGGAGATGTTATTTTAGAGAGTGACGGTAAAAATATATTTGTCCCGTAGAATAAATTCAAACATGGTTTATATAATTCTGCGGGATTTCATTGGCAAATGAATTAAGTTTTGATATGATGTCGAATATGGATAATCACCCAAAACAAGAAACAACATTATTACTGGTCAAACCTGACGGCGTTAAGCGCGGCCTGACAGGGGAAATAATAAGGCGTATTGAATTGCGCGGATTAAAAATCGTCGGTCTTGCTATGATCACGCCATCGCGCGATGAATTAGACCGGCACTACCCGAAAGATGATGCATGGTTAAGCCGCGTTGGCCAAAAAACCTTAAGTACGTATGAAAAATACGGTTATGATGCCAAAAAAGAATTGGGTACAACTGATGCTTTAGAAATAGGAAAAGAAGTCCGCGGATGGCTGCTGGATTTTATGACATCGGGTCCTATAGTTAAAGTTGCGGTACAAGGCATTCATGCTGTGGATATGGTACGAAAACTTGTCGGCGCAACAATGCCGTCTGCCGCTGAAATGGGAACAATACGAGGTGATTTTTCAGTGGATTCTGCTGCTGCAGCAAATCGCGACAAGCGATCCGTTCATAATTTAGCTCACGCTTCAGAATTGATTGAAGAAGCAAAGAAAGAATTGATGCTTTGGTTTCAGGAAAACGAGATACATGATTATAAGAGAGCGGAGGAAGACATTATGTTTTAGCAGAACATAATGTCGAAGAGGGGGCCGGGGAGAAGTATTCTCCCCGTATTGGAAAACAGCGAAGCGCAAGAAACCGAGGGTTTCTTGGGAGCGAGCTCAAGCGAGCGACGGATATTATGTTCTAAATAGAATTCAGATTAAGAAAAACCGCTCCGGCGATTGCCGGAGCGGTTTTGTTTATATATTTCTAAATAAAAAAGTCCGGATGTACCATCCGTACCGAGGTGTTTTGGAAAGCAAAGTTAAGTGGGTTTCCGCAACCTTGCGCCACGGCGCACGATATTTAAGAATCCCTTGAAAAAACTACTTGAGCCAAAACCTCTTTGCGGATGGCGCATCCGGACTTTTAAGAACTTATTACTTCTATTATATCATATTTAATTATCCGTTGCGATCGTTAGCAAGACAAAATAACTTATATTTTATGCTTCATCGGCTAATTTTTCATATAACTGGACATATTTTTTGGCAGAGGCGTTCCAGGAAAAATCTTCTGTCATGGCTTGGCGCTGCATTTGACCCCATTTCTTTTGATTGTCTTTGAATATTTTTAACGAATCTTTTAGGCAAACAGAAAGTTTATCACTGCTGTATTTGTTGAAACAAAAACCGTTCTTATTATTTTTAACAGTATCTTTTAGTCCCCCTGTTAGATGTGCTATTGGTAGGGTTCCATAGCGCATGGAAATCATTTGACTTAAACCACAGGGTTCAAAACGTGACGGCATTAAAAACGTGTCGGCTCCGGCATATATTTGATGGGCCAGAGCGTTGTTAAATTTATCAATGAACGCAACTTTTAGCGGAAATTCTTTTTTTAATTCTTTTATCTGGTCGGCTATATATAGACTGCCGGTTGCAAGGATTACGACTTGGCAGGAAGCCTTTTTCAATATGCTTCGCAGAGAAGGTATTAATATATCAAAACCCTTTTGTTCGCTAAGACGAGATACCATACCAAAAAGCATAGCGTTTTTTTCTACAGGCAAAGCAACTTCCTTTTGGAGACGTTCTTTGTTACGCGCCTTGTTTTCTAGTGAAGAAACATCAAAGTGAAAAGCAATATGGGCGTCGTTTTTCGGATCCCATTCTTCGGTATTTATGCCGTTTAGGATGCCGGAAAGATCTTTCGCTCGTTTGCCTAAAAATCCTTCAAGCCCGGCGCCAAATTCTGTTGTTAGTATTTCGTCTCTGTAGGAGGGGCTGACCGTATTTATTTTTTCTGCCGAGAGGATAGCGTTAAGTAAAGTATTAATATTTCCGTTATTTATAGCCAGAGGATTTATTTTTTCTAAAACCGCATTGATGGTTTTTTTTGCAAACTTTGCGGGATAAATTCCTTGATAAGCTAAATTGTGAACAGTAAGCAGATGTTTTGTTTGATATCCGGCATTTTGCATGAAGGCAGGCAGTAAACCGACGTGCCAGTCGTTAAGATGTATTATATCCGGCTCAAGTGAAAAAATTCTTAGTAGTTCGGGTATAGCCGAACAAAAAACATTTATGCGCGCAAATTCCGGATCACTGCCTCCGCTTGAGGCATCGTTTTCAATATATATCCCTCCGGACGTTATGAATCTTTTTTCTTCTATAAAATAAACAGTTACCGTTGAATTCGGGAGTGTTGCAGTCCATACACGCGCCGTTAATTTTTCTTGTCCCCACGGCATCTCTATATTTTTACCGGAATCAACAAGACCCCAATCTTTTTCAGATATCGTCTGATACTTAGGCATTACTATTCTTATATCGTAACCAAGTTGTTTTATTGCCGGAGGTAAAGAACCAGCCACATCGGCAAGTCCTCCGACTTTCGCAAAAGGTGTTACTTCAGCAGAAGCAAATAATATTAATGGTTTTTTCATAATAGATTTTTAAAAAGATAAGTTAAAAATTTTTTTGATTGAAAGGGATTTCCCCATACGGCTATGTTGGCGATAGCTGCTATACGAAAGTATTGGCGGAACAGCTTTATATGTTCGGCTTCTTTGGCCGAAAGCGAACCTACGACGTTTTCCCATGTTTTAAGGGCTAATTTTTGGTATTGTTCGCGTTTAGAGTTTGATATTTTCAGTTCGGGATAGGTTTCCAGCTGTGACATAAATCCGGCAATATCCCAAAAGCGAGGGGCAAGAAACGAACGGTCAAAATCGATAAGTTTTAATGACCCTTTTTTGCTTTTGTCTATATAGATATTTTTAGGGTTCATATCGCCGTGCGCGAAGCGCACCTCGAAAGATCCGTTTGAATTCTTTGTTTCCCACCATTTTTTCCAATTTGTCCATTTACGGTTTACGTATATAAAATTCGACGATGAAAGTTTCTTTTTGGCCAGTTTTAAATCTCTCTCTATCCATTTAAAATAAGGGGCGCGATCAAGGAAACCGAGGTTGCTGGTTTTTACTTTATCTAATTCTCTGAGAAGTTTAGCGATATCGCGAAAATTCTCCGGTTTAACATTTGAGTTATTTATGATTTCGCTTAGCGGACGGCCTGTAGCGAATTCCATAAAAAATACATTTTGGTTTCTATCTATTACATAGGCGCGAGGGATTTTTGTTTTAATACGCGTTTGTTTGTAAAGATATTTTAGTATCCTATATTCATAATCGCTGCGCTGTAGCGGCCGGTTAACGCCGATCATTTTTACCTGTTTTCGTTGATCTTTTACTGTGTAGGTCGCCACAAATGACCTGGTTTTAGGGTCAGGATTATTTTTTATTATTTGTATATTAATTTTGAATTTGTGGTCATCCGTTTTTTTGCCTAAAAACCCCGCCGAATGTTTTAACAGGAAGGCGCGGGCATTTTCGTGTTCAAGAAGCGGAAATACTGCAGGATATTTTTTGTTATCATTCTTCATAATTAAATATCTCTGTGTTCCGGTTGTCCGGGCCGTATTTTTTTGTATTGTTCTTTGTATTTATCCATGATCTCGCGCAGTCGCCAATCCGGAACCTCTATGCGTAATAGATCCGTTGCATGTATCGCGTCATAAATATCATTTTTAGTTTCTAGCTTCCAAATCGCGTCACGCCATAAAATAGCTTTTTCATAATCTTCATTCTGTGAAGCTTCACGCATTTTATCTTTCATCATTTCTATGAAAGCATCGTAAACCTCGGGTTTGTTTTCGCCGACGGTTCTTTCTTTGAAGGGGATACGAGCCACGTTTTTATATTCCTGGGCCAGTTGTCTTATATAGCCGCTTCTTTGCCACGCAAAAGCCGTACTTATTATGTCGTTGTAAAATCTTTCACCTTCTTCGATGTCTTCTCCGGCTTCCTGAATACTTTTTAAGGTATCAAGTAATTTCCAGGCACCCTTTTCTATCATTTCAATTGACCACCACGGTTTACCCGAAGCCCACCAGAATTGATCAGAAGCAAAAGCCTCATCCATTTTCATTCTGGTCTTATTTTGTAATTCCTCGGGGCCTTTGTACGCAATAACGCGCTGATGGACAAAATCAAGAAAATGCCATTGCATGGTATGGAGTGCGTTTTCTGGATCCTTCCAAGATCGGAATTGAGTGCCCTCTTCAAGATCTTTTTCAGTTGAAGCCCAAGTTGAATTTTGGGGTATGCATTTTTTACTTTTTTTGAAATATTCAGGTATTTCTGATATGAGTATATGTTTGAACGACGCTTCATCCCAAATATCAAACAGCAGTTTTTCTAAACCGGGCCGGTGATGGCCAAAGGTTTCCCCATCCATAGCTGTTAGAAGGTATCGATTATCGTTGTATTCTTCACCAAGAGTTTCAATAAAAGATTTTGTCGAACGAGCCACTCCGCTCATTATTATGTTGGACGGTTTTCTTTCGCGAAAGAAAAATTTAAGTTTTGGAAATTCATCCGCAACAAAAAACGAATCATATGTAAGCTGTCCGGTTTTGCCGGATTCTGTTATTTCATCAAGAACCATCCATTCATAGCCCATGTCGCTTACCACATCGGCTACTTCCCGGCTGAAAGCCATTTCCGGAGAAAAGAATCCGCGAGGCTTGTATATTTCTCCAAATATACTTTTGTTGATTTTATGGTTAAGTTCGATCTGTCTTTTAATTTCGTCTTTAGGGATTAGCGGAAGAAACGCGTGATATTTCGCGCTTTCAGTGAATTCTAGTTGTCCTTTTTCCGAAAGATAGCGCAAATCTTTTATTATATCTTCGTAGCCATGCTCCACTAAAAGCTCCGTAAGTATGGCGTTTACATTTAAAGTTAATTTGGCTCGCACAGAGGATTTTAGTCGTTTTATGATCGGTCGATAGCTTTCATTAACAACGCGGTTCAATATGTCCTGCGTTTGTTCAGCCGGCTGATAAATATGAAGGAAATTAGCCCAGTACATAGTTATTATTTTATGCGGATTTTTTAAATATTTTTGTAATAAAATTATTTAGTGTTGAGAAAATAATGACCAAAAATCCTTTGGTCGTATGTTTTCGAATCGGTGTTTTATCATGGCTTTTTTGAAAAGAGCTATATATTTGGTTGCCGGCAGCTCCCACGAATATACTTGTTTTAGAGCATTGGACATAAGCCCTTCCCATACCTCAGGATTACTTTTATAAAGTTCTAATGCGCGTATTATTGCGGCGAGAAGACTTTCTGGTTTGTAGGACGAAAACACAAAACCGTTCCCTTCGTTGGTTTTTGGTTTAAAATCCATAATTGTTTCTGAAAGACCGCCTACCCGATGTACTATTGGTATAGAGCCATAACGTAAACTTAGCAGTTGCCCGAGGCCGCAGGGTTCAAAGCGTGAAGGCATCAGAAAAAAATTGGAGCCGGCATAAACCAAAGTCTCGCGTTTTTGTTCAAAAGGTTTATAGCCGAATTTCCCCGCATATTTTTTTGTTGCATTCGTGAATATTTTTTCATATTTGTTATCTCCGCCTCCCATTATCGCTAATTGCAAATTTAGTTTCATTAGAGCCGGTAGTATTTCTATAAGCAAGTCAAAACCTTTTTGTTCTGTTATGCGCGAGACCATTCCTGCGAGGGGTATTGAGGGGTTTACTTCAATACCAAAATACTTTTGTAGATATGTTTTATTTTTCCGATTCGCGCTGAAATTTTCAACACTGAATTTTTCTGGCAAACCCGGATCAGTTTGTGGATTATATTCGTTATAGTCTATGCCATTTATTATCCCGAAGAGCTCTTTTTTTCTTGTCTTTAGATGTTTATCCAAATTTTCCCCGAATTTTTTCGTCATTATTTCGCGGGCATAGTGTTCAGAAACTGCCGATATGATATCTGCATATAGGATTCCCCGCAAAGCAAAATTTATTTTACTGACCTCTTCATTGTTGGAAAAAAGAGGAAGCGGAGTTGTCCCCAGATCTCTTTTGTTCTCGGGTATGGCCCACCAATCGCCTCCGAGTTGGAAGGCTAAATTATGCACCGTGAATATTGTAGCCGGGTTAAAATCTCTCGTTTTGTGTTTATGTATGAAGTTGGGTATTAAGGCGGTATGCCAATCGTGGCATTGAATTATGTCTGGCTTAAAATTTATGGCTTTTAGGGTTGGTTTTATTGCTGCGTTAAAGAACAGGAATCTTTTATTGTCGTATTCAGAACTATAAATTGGTTCAAAATTAGAGAATAGATCCGGGTTATCAATAAAATATATTTTTACCGTACTATTCTCGAATCCGGATTCATAGATATCCGCATATAGTATATTTTTAGTATCTATCTCAATCTTTAAATTTTTATGAATCAGTTTTGGTGCCGGAGAATAATCTTTTATTTTATGGTGATATGGAGCAATAGCAATTACTTCATGGCCTAGTTTGGCCATGGCTTTGGATAGAGATTTCGTTACTTCTCCAAGGCCACCTGTTTTTACAAACGGCGCAATTTCCGCTGAAACGCTTACTATTTTTAATTTATGTTGCGTCATATAAAAAGCGAATTAATTAGTTCGCTTTTATTATATCACATTAATATTTATTTATTCTTGCGCTGTTCTCGTTCTATTTCACCGAACGGATATTCTCTTTCACGAGCCGTAAGTAATTCTTCAGGGTGTTCTTTGCAGGTCTTAACATACCCTTCTATGTTTTTTCTTCCGTCGTAATCATCGGAATGAGATGTTATTTCAGAATTAATAATATATTCCGGATAATTTTCACCCAACCATTTAACCAGCGTATGTCCTGTTATTTCAGCGCCTGCCTCGTCAAACTCGCCCAGATCGTGGTCAAAGGCAATAGCTTCAATGTTTATTTTTTCAGTTGTGGCCCTTGCAATAAGCGCTTTGAATTCGCCAGAATTTCTGGCGCCTGCCCAGCCTTCAGGTATTGCTCGCCGGTCATCCAAATATATTTTCATATAACGTCATAATAGGATATGTAATATAAAAAATAAAGCGCTTTTGCCTTCGCTAGTTGGCGAGTGGCGGATTTGTGTTTTTAATTAATTTGTTACAAAAAAATAAAAAAACGCTTATCCGCCAGACGGCAGAGCGTTTTTAATTTTATGATAATTTGGTCGGGGTGCCGAGAATCGAACTCGGACTACAAGACCCCCAGCCTTGCGTACTACCACTATACGACACCCCGCTTTGTTTACTTGGTTTTAGATAGACTTTTTATGCAGCTAACGCAGGCAAGTATTTTTGTGCCCGCCGGGTAACCTTTTTTTGCAGAAGGTAAAGTTACCCATTGAAGGTTGGGATATTTCCTAACTCTGCTAGTTCTATTATAATGACCGCGTAGGAGTTTTCGGGTAGAAGCCATTACAGAGGTTTTATTGCAAATAGCACAGTGCTTTCTCATGCCGATGGTGCCCGTCGAAAGGCTTCGACGGATTGCAACATCGTGCATCCCGAGCGAAGTCGAGGGATTATATTATTGAAATTAACCATTCTATTATTACTTCATTTTTAATATTAAAGCAATAGCTATTATCGTATTATGGACACATTATTAATATTACAACTAGTAATTTTGTTATTTTCCGTAGTTATTCACGAAGTGAGCCACGGCGTGGTTGCTTTGTTGCAAGGGGACACGACCGCAAAATATGCCGGACGTTTAACATTAAATCCTATCAGTCATATCGATCCCATGGGCACGATCTTATTGCCGATTATTTTGTTGGTAATAAGCGGGGGCTCTACTTTTTTCGGGTGGGCTAAGCCGGTTCCTTATAATCCGTATAATTTAAAAAATCAAAGATGGGGGGCAAGTTTGGTTGGTTTGGCCGGACCAGGTTCGAATATTATGCTGGCTTTAATTTTTGGTTTAATGATACGTTTTGGTTTTGGAATACTGCCGTCATTTTTTATCCAGGCCCTTGCCATGGCGGTAATGATAAATTTAAGTTTGGCCTTTTTTAATTTGATACCAATTCCTCCTCTGGACGGCTCCCGATTACTTTTAGCTTTCCTTCCGGCAAGTATTGCGGAACGGTGGGGAATGGTTTTGGAACGTTACGGAATGTTGCTTCTAATGTTCATGGTATTTTTTATGAGCAGTTTTTTTGCGATATTATCAGTGCCGATATCTTTTTTATTCCGATTATTTACCGGTTTTAATATTTAAAAATTGAAGAATTGACTAAGCCGTTTTGAAACGATAATTTGACCCCGTTAGAGATTTACAAAACTAGAAGCAGATTTCTTTTATCTCCAGATGCCATTTCTGTAAAAATAGTTTTAAAAGTCAGATGACTTTTAAAACGGTTAAAGATTAACCGTAAATCTCTAACGGGGTTTGACACAAGTTGCTCGGTTTGGTATTCTTTAATTCGTTTTAAGTAATAAGCAAAACGTTATTTTTTAGCTTTTCGCTTTTAGTTTTTAATTTTTAAAATGCCAACATTACGACAATTGATAAGAAAACCACGCAAGCGCATCGGTAGAAAAAACAAAGCGCCGGTTTTGGCATATTCTTTTAATACAATTAAAAATCGTCCCAAAATGCATTCGTCTCCATTTAAACGAGGTGTTTGTATAAAGGTTACAACTGTTACTCCAAAGAAACCAAATTCCGCATTACGTAAAGTTGCGCGCGTTCGTTTAACTAACGGCGGTGAAGTTACAGCTTATATTCCCGGAGAAGGACATAATTTGCAGGAGCATTCGGTTGTTGTTCTTCGCGGCGGTCGCGTAAAAGATTTGCCGGGCGTTCGTTATCATATTGTACGTGGAGTTTTGGATACAGCAGGCGTTGAAAGCCGAAGAAGGTCGAGAAGTAAATACGGCGCCAAAGCACCCAAAGAATAATTATTAATGTAATCCTTCGACTACGCTCAGTATGCACACGATTGCAACTGCTCGCGTAGCTCGCAGGCAATCGTGGCATGAGAAGACGCCCAGCTACACCCAGAAAAATTGATCCGGATTTTGTATATAGCAATATTCTTATTGCTAAATTTATCAATTATATGATGTATGACGGTCAGAAACAGACTGCTCGCAAATTGGTCTATGGAGCGCTTAAGGTAATTGAGACACAAACCAAACAAAACCCTGTTGAAGTTTTTGAATTGGCAATTAAAAATGCCTCTCCGATGCTTGAAGTAAAATCCCGCCGCGTTGGTGGAGCGACATATCAGGTTCCGCGGGAAGTAAGAGGCGAGAGAAGAATGGCTTTGGCTTTTCGTTGGTTGATATCAGCTGCCCGCAACAGAAAAGCAAAGAATATGATCGAGAGTCTTTCTGCGGAAATTATTGATGCTTCAAATAATACCGGTCCTGCCATAAAGAAAAAAGAAGATACGCATCGCATGGCTGAAGCCAACCGCGCATTTGCTCATTTTGCATGGTAAATGATATGAGCAATGACCGTTATCCAATTGAAAGAGTGCGCGATATTGGCATTATTGCCCATATTGATGCAGGCAAAACAACCGTTACCGAACGGATACTTTTTTATACGGGTATTTCTCATAAAATAGGCGAAGTGCATGAGGGTGATACTGTAATGGATTGGATGGAGCAGGAGAGGGAGCGCGGTATTACAATAACTGCCGCGGCAACAACTTGTTTTTGGACGCCACGGGCCGTCGGGGACGATAAACCGCAAAAACATCGTATCAATATTATTGATACGCCGGGTCACGTAGATTTTACTGCCGAAGTTGAAAGATCTTTACGCGTGCTTGATGGTGGCGCTGTTATTTTCGACGGAGTTGCCGGTGTTGAGCCGCAATCAGAAACCGTATGGCATCAGGCGGATAAATATAAAGTTCCGCGCATTTGTTTTATAAATAAATTGGACAGAATGGGTGCCAGTTTTACCCGTAGCTATCAATCGATACTTGAACGCTTAACTCAATTTGCGGTCCCGATATTTTTGCCGATCGGTTTGGAAAGCGATTTTAAAGGTTTGGTAGATCTGATCGAGAAAAAAGCTTATACGTTTGAAGGCGAGCACGGCGAAAAAATTGTTGAAATAGAAATTCCGGAAAATATGAAAGAGGAAGTTGAAACCGCGCGCGCGATACTTATAGAAAAAGTTGTTGAACAGGACGATAAATTATTAGCAGCATATCTTGGAGGGACAGAGCCTTCGGTAAAAGATTTGCATAGCACGTTGCGTAAGGCGACCATTGCAGGAACTATTGTTCCGGTTTTATGCGGCGCCGCATTAAGCAATAAAGGAGTTCAATTTTTGTTGGATGCGGTGGTCAGATATTTGCCCAGTCCTCTGGATGTTCCTCCGGTTATGGGCGAAAATCCCAAAAACGGACAGCAAGAAGAGCGAAAACCTGAGGACGATCAACCGTTTGCCGGTCTGGCTTTTAAAGTAGCTACTGATCCTTTTGTCGGCCAACTTACATATTGCCGTATATATTCGGGAAAACTTGCCCGCGGTACATATGTTTTAAATTCCAGCTCAGGCGATACTGAGCGTATCGGTCGTATTTTGCGTATGCATGCCAATGAAAGAGAAGAGGTTGAAGAAATGTATCCGGGCGATATTGCGGGTTTGGTGGGTTTAAAAGCCACAACAACGGGCGATACTCTTGCTGATACCGAACGTCCAATAATTCTTGAGAGAGTGACATTTCCCGAGCCGGTTATTGCCATGCGCATTGAACCAAAAACAAAAGCCGATCAGGAAAGAATGGGCATTGCATTGAAACGTTTAGCTGAAGAAGATCCGACATTTAGAATTACTTCTGACCAGGAAACAGGAGAAACAATTATTGCGGGCATGGGCGAATTGCATCTTGAAATTATTGTTGACCGTATGTTCCGCGAATTTAAAGTTGAGGCAAATGTAGGCCGGCCGCAAGTTGCGTATAAAGAAACAATCCGCGCTGAAGCTGAAGCTGAAGGAAAATATATCCGTCAGACCGGTGGACGAGGTCAATACGGCCATGTGTGGTTGAAAGTTGAACCGCAAGAGCGTGGTAAGGGTTTTGAATTTGTGAGCGCCATTAAAGGAGGTTCTATTCCTCAGGAATATATTCCTGCGGTCGGAAAGGGAGTTAAGGAGGCATTGGATCGCGGTGTGCTTGCGGGCTATCCTGTTGTTGATACAAAAGTTACTTTATATGACGGCTCCTACCACGACGTTGATTCGTCCGAGGCGGCATTTAAGATAGCAGGCTCTTTAGCTGTTCAAGAAGCAGTAAAAAGAGCGCGTCCTGTTTTGCTTGAACCCGTAATGAAAGTTGAGGTTGTAACGCCGGATAATTTTTTGGGAGATGTTACCGGAGATTTGGCTGCCCGACGTTCGCGCATTGAACATTTGGGCGAGAGAGCAATGGTTAAAGTTATTGAAACAAAAACACCTTTGGCTGAAATGTTCGGTTATGCCACTCAGCTTCGTTCAATGACCCAAGGACGGGGTTCGTACGCAATGGAATTTGATCACTATGCTGAGGTTCCGGATAATATAGCCGCGACCATTGCGGAAGGCAAAAAACCCAAAAGATAATAGATAAAACAAGAATAAACCATAAAATTAAAGATAAAAATCAAATCAAGCGTGGGGGTTGACGACTTCTGGGAATTTAGCTAACATAAGGAACGTTGTTGCGCTTCTGAGCGCAACTTAAAATTTAGATAATTTTTAAAATTTACAAATAATCTTTTTAAAATAATCGATTTTTAAGATCACGATCAATTTCTTGCTCTTATATTTCGATCTATAATTTATAAAAACACATATGGCTGAGGGAAAATTTGAACGAAATAAACCGCATTTAAACGTCGGTACTATTGGTCACGTCGACCACGGTAAAACAACTTTAACCGCGGCTATCACACACGTTCTTAAATTGAACGGACTTATTGATAAAGAAGAATCAGTAGATCAGATCGATAATGCTCCGGAAGAAAAAGCACGTGGAATTACAATTGCTTTGCACCATTCTGAGTATCAATCAGAAAAGCGTCATTACGCGCACATCGATGCTCCCGGTCACGCCGATTACGTTAAGAACATGATCACCGGAGCCGCTCAAATGGACGGCGCTGTATTGGTTGTTTCAGCCGCAGACGGTCCAATGCCTCAAACTCGGGAACACATTCTTTTGGCTCGCCAAGTAGGCGTCCCGGCTGTTTTGGTATTTTTGAATAAAGTGGATATGGTTGATGATCCGGAATTAATAGATTTGGTTGAAGCTGAAGTCCGTGACTTGTTAAAGAAATACGAATTCCCGGGCGACGAAACCCCGATCATACGCGGCTCAGCCTTGAAAGCTTTGCAAGCCACTTCGGCTGACGATCCGGCCGCGAAAGCAGTTATGGAATTGGTCAATAAACTTGATGAATATGTTCCTGAACCGCAACGCGATATTGATAAACCTTTCTTAATGCCTGTTGAAGACGTGTTTTCTATTGAAGGACGCGGCACTGTTGTTACCGGCAGAGTTGAAAGGGGAGTTGTTAAAGTTAACGAAGAAGTTGAATTGGTGGGTTTGCGTCCGACAACAAAGACAGTTGTTACCGGAATTGAAATGTTCAGAAAGAGTTTGGATGAAGGCAGGGCCGGAGATAATGCCGGTGTTTTGTTGCGCGGTTTGAAGAAAGAAGATGTTGAGCGCGGTCAGGTATTAGCTAAGACAGGAAGCGTTACTCCGCATACAGAATTTGAGACAGAAGTTTATGTGTTGACCAAAGAAGAAGGCGGAAGGCATACTCCATTCTTTGCAGGATACAAGCCGCAATTTTATATGAGAACAACCGATGTTACCGGAGACGTTACTTTGCCGGAGGGTACTGAAATGGTTATGCCGGGCGACACCGTTAGAGTTAAAGTTAAACTTTTAGCGCCTGTAGCTTTGGAAGAGAAACAACGTTTTGCTATTCGCGAGGGTGGCAAGACTGTGGGTGCCGGCGTTATAACTAAAATAATTCAGTAAGTAAGATCTAATTTGCATCATGGCTGCTGCCACAAAAAAACAAGAGAAAGAAGATTTGAAACAGCGTTTGCGGATAAAAATTCGCGGATATGACCATAAGATTTTGGATATATCTACGCGTCAAATTGTTGAGACAGCCATGCGCGCTAACGCAGAAATAGCCGGACCCGTACCTTTGCCGACAGAAACTAGGCGCTATACAGTCAATCGCTCAACTTTTGTGCATAAAGATTCCCGAGATCAATTTGAGATAAGAGTTCACCGCCGTTTGGTTGACATTTTTAACCCAACCCCTAAACTAATTGATGCATTAACGAACCTGACCTTACCCGCCGGAATAGATGTTGAAATTAAAATGTAGTTAGTTTTCCGCACGGGGCGGATCCGCCTTTGGCGGAAAATTAAATATCAATGATATTTTTCCAACTAGCTTATACTAGCTTTACCCATAAGCATAAGTAAGCATAGTAGAACTCTGAAAGAAGAGTTCTTTATGTGCCGACTTATGTCGGCACATTTTTTGTGTCAAAAATATGAATCCCGTTAGAAGTCTTCGGCACAAAAATTTAAAAATAAATTTTTATGCGCGGAATAACGGGAAATTAAACAAAGTCTGTATATATCTCGATGGTCAACCAATTATCAGCTAATACAGACTTCTAACGGGATGAAATTTATTTTAGGAGAAAAAATAGGAATGACCAGAATGTTTGATGCCTCAGGCAACGTTGTGCCTGTTACTGTTTTGCGTGCGGGTCCGGTTGTGGTAACTCAAGTAAAATCAGTTGAAAAAGACGGATACAAAGCTGTACAGGTCGGCTACGGCAGAAGGAAGAGACTGGCTAAGCCGCAAAAAGGACATCTTAAAGGAAAAGGTAATTTGAGTTGGCTTAAAGAATTTAAAATGGAAGATAGTAACGAATTCGCTCCAGGAACTCGTATAGATGTTTCTGGTTTTGAACCGGGAGACAAGGTAAATATTCAAGGGATCTCAAAGGGCAAGGGGTTTGCCGGAGTAGTTAAACGTCATGGTTTTCGCGGTGGTTGGGCTTCGCACGGCAATAAGCATATGTTGCGCGCACCGGGTTCCATAGGTATGTCTTGGCCTGAAAGAGTTCCTAAGGGAAGAAAAATGGCCGGTAGAATGGGTTACGATAAAGTTACAGTTAAAAACTTAGAAGTCATTGAGGTAGACAGTAAAAACAATACTCTGGCATTGCGTGGTGCGGTACCCGGAAATAGGGGAAGTTGGATCGTAGTAGTTAAAAAATAATTTGGTGAGCATGAGCAAGATTAAACTATATACACAAAACGGAAAAGAGAAAGGATATCTGGATCTGCCGGAGGAGATTTTTGATGTTCCTATGAATAAAGATCTTTTATATCAGGCTGTTCGTGTTCTTACGGTACGAAAAAGAAAAACAATAGCAGACACCAAGACCCGTTCTGAGGTCCGTGGTGGCGGTAAAAAACCCTGGAGACAAAAAGGTACAGGAAGAGCCCGTCAGGGTTCTATCCGCGCCCCGCAGTGGCGGGGCGGAGGAGTTGTTTTTGGTCCCACCAAAGAAAAAATATATACAGCCAAATTACCTTTGAGAATGAAACAAAAAGCTACATGTATAGCTCTTTCTGCCAAAGTAAGGGATGGAGAAGTTATGGCTTTGGATAGTATTAAATTGGATGAAGCCAAAACAAAATATATGGCCGAAGTATTTAATAATTTAATGGCCGCCCACAAAGGCAAAAACAGAAATACTTTATTGGTTTTGGGAGAGCGCGATGAAACCGTTTTCCGCGCCTCGCGCAATTTAGCAGAAGTTGTGATAAAGGCAGCGGATCAGGTTAATTTACTGGATATTCTTTCAAGGAAGTTTCTTGTTATCACCCCGGAAAGTATTGCGGTTTTACAAAAACGTTTTACATAAGATATAGTTATGCCCAGAAATACAACTTCCAGTTGGAACTGAGCAAAACCAAACAATAACTAATGAATATTTTATAAAATATATGGAATCTATTAATTATTTAAATATAAACTTTGACAAACGCTACGCGTTTGTCGCTGGAAGTTGATATACTGGGTATGGCAATTTTTTCCAAAAATAAAACAGAAAAGGATAATAAGGCCGAAGAAAAAACAGTATCCAAAAGGCGGACTGTATTTTTACCCCTATTCCCGCACGTAACCGAAAAAGCATCTGCGCAGGAAGATCAGAATAAATATGTTTTTCGAGTTCCCGCAGGCGCAACTTCTGGCCAGGTGATAGAGGAATTTGTGATGAGGTTTGGAATTAAACCCATTAAGGTTAATATTATTGCCGCAAGGAAAAAAGCCCGCCGCAGAGGAGCATTTGTTGGATATAAGACCGGTCACAAAAAAGTAATTATAACTTTGCCAAAAGATAAAAAAATAGATATAGTCCCCAAATAATAAAAAGTCATGAAGATCTATAAACCAACAACACCAGGAAGACGTGGAATGACCGGTATTGATTACTCGGAGTTTTTGACCAGAAAAAAACCCGAGAAATCTTTAACCAGAGGCATTAAACGAAAAGCCGGCAGAAACCACCAGGGAACAATAACTGTTCGTTTCCGCGGAGGTGGTCATAAAGTTAGATATAGATTAGTGGATTTCAGACAGGACAAAATAAACATTCCGGCAAATGTTCAGTCTATAGAATACGATCCCAACAGAACAGCATTTATCGCTTTGATAAGCTATCTTGATGGAGAAAAACGTTATATTTTGGCTCCTCGTGGGTTAAAAGTAGGCGATCAAGTTTTGACTGCAGAAAAAACAGAACTTAAAATCGGTAACCGCATGATGCTGAAGAATATTCCGCCCGGTTCCGAAATACATAATATAGAACTATTTCCGGGAAAGGGCGGACAAATGGTACGTGCAGCAGGTTCCGCCGCTCAGATCCTTGCTCACGATGCGGGTATAACCACTTTACGCATGCCTTCAAGTGAGGTACGAAAAGTTTCTTCAATTGCTTATGCGTCGATAGGTTCTCTTTCTAATTCAGAACAGATAATGGTTAATTTAGGAAAAGCCGGCAGAAAACGATGGATGGGCAGAATGCCGCATAACAGAGGAACATCTATGAATCCTGTTGATCACCCGCACGGTGGCGGAGAAGGACGCTCAGGTGTTGGTTTGAAATATCCAAAAACCCCTTGGGGCAAACACGCGCATGGAGTTAAGACCAGAAATCGCAAAAAATTATCGAATAAATATATTGTTCAAAGAAGGAGTAAATAAATATGACTCGATCGCTTAAAAAAGGTCCATATATTGATGTAAAACTGTTAAAGAAGATAGGCAATTTGAAGCAGGGAGATAAAACTATAATTAAGACCTGGGCGCGTGCGTCTAGTATTGCCCCGGAAATGGTAGGGTTTACTATAGGCGTGCACAACGGCCGCGTTCATACCCCGGTATTTATACGTGAAGAAATGGTAGGACATAAGTTGGGTGAATTTTCTCCTACGAAGAAATTTGTGAAACACGGCGGTAAATTACAAAAAGAAGTTGAAATGGCAGAAGCTACAAAAGCAGCCGCCGCACCTGCCGCCACAGAAGGAAAGAAATAATTTTTGATTTATATATGGCTAAAGTTACAAATAAAAATAAAAAAGTACAGGCAACACTGAATTATTTACGTATCAGCCCCAGAAAGGTTCGTGCTGTTGCCGGTTTGGTGCGGGATAAGTGGGCTTATGAAGCAGAAGAAATTTTAGTGCACACCAATAAGAAAGCCGCTTCACCGGTACTTAAACTTTTAAATTCCGCAGTGGCTAACGCCGTAAATAACACTAAATTGTCACAGGATAAATTATTTGTTCAGGAAATATTTGTTAATGGCGGACCGATATTTTCACGTTATATGCCGCGCGCAAGAGGTTCAGCCGCCGAAATTCAGAAGAAAACCAGCCACGTAACTATTATTTTAGCTGAAAAAGAAGGCGGAACGGCGAAGCGATCTGCGACATTTGTTCCCAAATCAAAAACAGTTAAAGCTCCTGCGACACGGACATCACCTAAGACTGATTCAAATCAAGATAAGGGTTTTACGGCAACCCCTGAAAAAATAGCTCCGAAAAAGAGTTCGTCGGGTATAGGCAGACGTTTATTTACTCGAAAGGCAATCTAATTAATAAATTTTATTATGGGAAATAAAGCTCAACCAATCGGTTTACGTCTAGGTATAAGCGCCACGTGGTCATCACGATGGTTCGATCCCCGTCACTTCCGAAGATATTTGAAAGAAGATATCGCAGTGCGTGATTTTTTGTCTAAGCGCTTAAAAACCGCAGAAGTAGAGTCTATTATTATTGAGCGTTCAGGCAAAAAAACCACAGTTATTATTTCCACAGCCCGCCCAGGATTGATAATCGGCCGCGGAGGAGGCGGCGTTGAAGAATTAAGAAGGCATATTATAGATACGATTAAGAAAACGTCCGGCCAAGATGCTCCAAATATAGATACCGATTTGCGCCTTGAAGTGCAGGAAGTCAGACATGGCGAAAGTTCGGCTGCAATTGTTGCCCAACAGGTGGCAGATCAGCTTGAGAAAAGGCAGCCATTTAGACGTATTTTGAAACGGACAATTGAAAAAGTTTCTTCAGACCCTAAAGTACACGGCGTAAAAGTAGCCGTTGCAGGACGCTTGGGTGGTTCAGAAATGTCGCGTCGCGAATGGCTATCTTCCGGACGCTTACCACTGCATACGCTGCGTGCAAATATTGATTTTGCTCAGGTTCATGCGTACACTGCTTGGGGCGCGATTGGCGTAAAAGTTTGGATATATAAAGGCGAAGTATTTAAAGAAAAAGAAAAAAAGGAAGAATAATTTATGTTAATGCCAAAGAAAGTAAAACATAGAAAATGGCAAAAAGGCCGCAGACGGGGGATCGGTAAAGAAACCCGCGCAACAGCTTTGGCGTTCGGCTCTTTCGGTTTGCAGTCCCAAGATGCCAAATGGATCACTTCCAGACAAATTGAAGCCGCCAGAAGAGCATCTATTCGTTTTTTACAAAAAGGAGGAAAAATGTGGATACGGATTTTCCCGGATAAACCAGTAACTCAAAAAGGAACGGAAGTAGGTATGGGTGGAGGAAAGGGCGCCGTTGATCACTATGTGTTTGCGGTTAAACCGGGAAGGATTATTTTTGAAATTGACGGAGTAAATAAAGAAACCGCTGAAGAAGCTTTGCGTCTGGCCAGTCACAAACTTCCTATTAGAACCAAGATAATTACCAGAAGTTAAATTGTTTTTATGCCGGGTAGTGAAAATTCGACCGTTTCGCTAAGCGAAACAAATCGTAATCAATACATCGGAGATTATTAGAAATATTTTATTAAATATTAATGAAGTCGAAATTTGGCAATATAAAGTCGAATTTCTACTACCCGGTATGAAAGCGCAAGAATTAAACAATAAATCAAATATAGAATTAAATTCTTTATTGACCGAACAACAGGAGAAATTGAAATCTCTCCGAGTTCTTCATTCAGCCGGAAAAGTAAAAAATGTTAAAGAATTAAATTCTTTGCGTAAAGATATTGCCCGAATTAATACCGTTTTAGCGTCTAAAAGATAAATAAAGTTATGGATCAAAAACAAAGCCAAAAAAGAAAACTTTCAGGAACCGTTGTCAGTGATAAAATGGACAAAACGGTGGTTGTAGAATTGGTAAAACGTAAACTACATCCCAGAGTTAAACGCTATATAAACGTTTCCAAAAAATTCCTGGTAGATAATCCCGATAATGCCGCAAAAACAGGAGATAAAGTTATAATTGAAGAAACTCGCCCCCTGTCACGTTTGAAAAGATGGCGTGTAATAGAAATTAAGTCCAAAGCAAAATCAATTAATCAAGAACAAGAAACAAATTAAATTATATGATTCAACCGCGATCAATGTTAAATGTAGCCGATAACACAGGAGCAAAACTCTTGCAGTGTTTTAAGGTGCTCGGCGGATCGCGCCGGCGTTATGCTCAGATAGGAGATATTATAGTAGCGTCGGTTAAGATTGCTGAACCAAGAAAAATGATAAAGAAGAAGGATGTTGTAAGAGCGGTTATTGTCAGACAGCGACGTCCCTTCAAGCGATTAGACGGCACATATATACGTTTTGATGAAAATGCAGCGGTTATTTTAGACGGAAAAGAGCCAAAGGGCGGAAGAATTTTCGGACCAATACCCAGAGAACTTCGTGAAAGAGGGTATGCCAAGATAATATCTTTAGCTTCGGAAGTAGTATAAATTTAGTTATATGAATATTAAAAAGGGCGACAATGTTTACATATTAAGCGGTAAAGATAGAGGAAAAACCTCTAAGGTTGTTAAGGTTTTGCCGAAAAGTTTAGGTGTGGTAGTTGAGGGAGTTAACATTCATGTTAGGCATATGCGGCCGCGCAAGGCAGGCGAGAGAGGCCAAAAATTATCTATAGCAGCGCCCATACACACAAGTAATGTTATGTTGGTGTGCGCAAGCTGTAAGAAACCGGCAAGAACCAGAAATGTAAGAAAAAACGATTCAGTCGCAAGAGTTTGTGTAAAATGCGGAGCCGTTGCGGATTCGATATCAGTTACAACAAGTTAATTAAAATATGACCACCAGTCTTATAAGTGAAAAATATAATAAAGCAGTTCCGGTTTTGATGAAAAAATTCGGTATAGATAACAGGATGGCTGTGCCACGTGTTACAAAAGTTACTATTAACGTTGGTATAGGAAAAATGTTGGGTCAAAAAGGTGTCGATGAGGATAAAATAATCGGAGCTATATCTGAAGATTTAGCCAGAATTTGCGGCCAGAAACCCGAAGTAAGATATGCCAAAAAAGATATTGCAAATTTTAAATTAAGGCAAGGAGCTCCATCCGGATTGCGTGTAACTTTGCGAGGAAGGCGAATGAACGATTTTATAGGCCGGTTTGTAAATGTGGACCTGCCGCGTACAAGAGATTTTAAGGGAATTAAACTTTCTTCTGTTGATAAAGATGGAAATTTGAATATAGGCATTCCTGAACAAATAATTTTTCCGGAGGTGTCTCCGGACAGCATTCGTTTGATCTTTGGATTCTCTATAACCATCGGAACAAGTTCCGGGAACAGGGATGAGGCAATAGAGCTTTTTAGATTATTAGGATTTCCTTTTGAAAAGAGCGAATTATAAATATGGCCAAAACATCACAAATAGCGCGAGCTAATAAGAAACCAAAATATTCTTCTCGAACCGTTCGCAGATGTTTTAGGTGCGGGCGCCGCCGAGGATATATGCGCGCCTTTGATCTGTGCCGTATTTGTTTTAGAGAGTTAGCCAGAGTCGGTTATATTCCGGGTTTACGTAAATCTTCTTGGTAATTAAATTATTTTTATGTTCACTGATCCAATCGCAGATATGTTAACAAGAATACGCAATGGTTATGCGGTTAAGAAAGAAACCGTATCTTTGCCATACTCGAAATTTAAATATGGCATTGCTCAGGTTTTGGCTAAAGAGGGCTTTATTGCTGAAGCAGAGCGTAAGGGCAGGGGCTCAAGCAGAACCCTATCTTTGAAGCTTAGTTATTTTGACGGCGAGCCCGCAGTTACAAATTTTATGCGCATTTCGAGGCCCGGCCAAAGAGTTTATACGAGCTATCGGGATATAAGCAGAGCCCGCCGGGGTTTTGGCGTTACGATTTTATCTACCCCCAAAGGATTACTTACGGACAAGGAAGCCAGAAAGAATAAATTAGGCGGCGAAGTTTTATGCGAAATATGGTAATAAATTATATTTATGAGCAGAATAGGTAAAAAACAAATCAATATTCCAAAAGGAGTGACAACGCAGATAAACGAAATAGATCGCGAAAAAGGTACTCGCGAGATTTTAATTACCGGTCCCAAGGGCACTAATCATGTTTTTATACCCCAGGAAATAAACGTTGCGGTTGAAGGAGATATTTTGACTTGTTCTCCTGCAATCGCCAGCAATAAAGTTTCGGCTTTATGGGGTCTCTCTAGGGCGCTTCTTGCCGGAGCCATAGTAGGAGTCACTCAGGGTTTTGTTAAAAAATTGGAAATTGAAGGAATAGGTTATCGTGCCAATATTGAAGGCACAACCCTTGTTCTGTCTCTTGGTTTTTCCCATCCCGTAAGACTGGAGTCTCCAAAAGGAATAGTTTTTTCTACCGAGAAAAACAGCATTCTTGTTTCGGGAATAGATAAGCAGATGGTCGGTCAGATGGCCGCGCAAATACGATCTCTTAAGAAACCAGAGCCTTATAAGGGTAAGGGTATACGTTATGCCGGAGAAGTTGTTCGTCGTAAGGCAGGCAAAAAAGCAGCTGTAGCAGCTAAATAAAAAATATGAAACGCAATATCACAAAAAGAGCGGCACGACATCATAGAATAAGAGCTAAAATTTCAGGCGTATCAGCACGTCCGCGATTTTCCGTATTTCGTTCAAACGGACATATTTCAGCGCAATTAATTGATGATACTCTTGGCGTTACTTTAGTTTCTGCAAACGATAAGGAATTGAAAAGCTCTAAAGCCTCTAAATTGGAAATTGCTTTAGCCGTAGGTAAACTGTTAGCCAAAAAAGCTAATGATAAAAATATTAATGCGGTTGTTTTCGACAGGGGCGGTTATGCTTATCACGGCAGAGTTAAAGCTTTGGCGGATGGCGCACGAGAGGGCGGATTAAAATTTTAATTTTTTAAATATATGAATAACGCAAAAGGAAATCAAAGAGGCGGCAGACGAGGTTCCGGCAAACCCGTTGATAAAGAATTTACAACTATCACTTTGGATGTTAGACGGGTTGCGCGTGTCGTTGCCGGCGGACGTAGATTTAGTTTTAGAACAACTGTTGCTGTCGGAGATAAAAAGGGCCGCGTTGGGGTTGGTGTAGCCAAAGGTAAAGATGCGTCCGCATCAGTTGAAAAAGCTACTCGTGAAGCAAAAAAATATATGGTTAATGTCCCGATGGTTAACGGCACTATTCCATATCAAGTTCACGCAAAATATAAAGCATCTTTTGTTATTTTAAAGCCAACGCGCGGGAGAGGAATTGTAGCGGGGGGACCGGTTCGTGCTGTTTGTGAGTTGGCCGGCATTAAAAATATAAGCGGTAAACTTACATCCCGTACTACTAATAAATTAACCAACGCTCAAGCTGTTATTCAGGCATTCCGTATTCTTGGAGCCAGATATAATCGTGATGCGGCTAGAAATAAAAAATAAATATGCAATTGCATAATATTCAACAAAATAAAAAAAATAGGAAAAGCATAAGGGTTGGAAGAGGCGGCAAGCGCGGCACCTATTCAGGACGCGGTGTTAAAGGACAAAAAGCGCGCGCCGGTAATCGTGTGCGTCCTGCCATACGCGATTTGATTTTACGTACGCCAAAACTGCGTGGTCAGGCTTTTTGGGGCCGTCAAGCAAAAACTGTTTTTATAGTTAATCTTGACCAGATAGAAAAGAAATTCAAACAAAAAGAACTTATTAATCCCAAAACCCTGTTAAATAACGGCTTAATACCTGCAGCTTATGCTAAAAACGCAATTGTGAAAATACTTGGTGACGGAGAAATAACCAAGCCGCATGAGTTCCGCGGAGTTAAAGTATCTGCCAAAGCAAAAGAAAAAATAAAAGCTCAAGGAGGAGTTGTTCATGATTGAGCTTATCCGAAGAATTTGGAAAATGCCCGACTTAAGAACCAAATTATTGGTTGTTTTTGGACTGCTTGTGGTTTTTCGTTTTGCCGCAGCGATACCCGTTCCGGGAATTGATACCAGCAAGGTCGCCGGTTTTATACAATCTAATCAGATCTTCGGTCTTTTGAATTTATTTACCGGAGGCTCACTGGAAAGTTTTTCTATAGTTATGTTGGGCGTGGGTCCATATATTACCGCAACGATCATTTTCCAGCTTCTGACAATGATTTTCCCAAAACTTAAGAAAATGTATTACGAAGAAGGGGAACGCGGCAGACAACGCTTTAATCAATATGCCCGTATTATTACGGTTCCTTTGGCCATGCTGCAAGGATATAGTTTTTTAAGGTTGCTCGAATCCCAGCAAGTTATAACTCTTTCTGATCCATTAACTGTTGTTACGGATATCTTTGTAATTACCGCAGGAACTATTTTATTGATGTGGCTTGGGGAATTAATTTCCGAAAGAGGTATAGGCAACGGCGTTTCTCTGATAATATTTGCGGGCATTATTTCCAGTCTTCCGACCGTTGTTTACAGGCTTTTGAGCCAGGGGGACCAGATAAGCCATATCCCTGAATATATTTTATTTGCCGTAGTCGCTTTGATTGTTATAGGCGGAGTAGTTCTTATTAATGAGGGCCAAAGACAAATTCCTGTTTCCTACGCAAAGAGAATAAGAGGAATGAGAGTATACGGAGGAGTTTCTTCCCACCTCCCGTTAAGGGTAAATTCAGCAGGAGTTATACCAATTATATTTGCTCTATCTATATTATTATTCCCCGGCATTATTGCTCAGGTTTTAACTGTAGTTAATTTCGGTCCAGCTGTTAAAATAGCTGAAGCTGTTAATTTTGCTATACAAAATCAGGCCATATACGGTTTTCTGTACTTCTTTTTTGTTTTTGTTTTTACTTATTTTTACACATCAGTGGTTTTTGATGCCAAAGAAGTTTCTCAGAATTTACAAAAATCAGGAGGATTTATTCCCGGTATCAGACCGGGTCCAAGCACCGCAGTTTTTATTTCACATATTTTAAACCGCATTACTCTTGCCGGCGCAGTATTTTTAGGCAGTATTGCTGTATTGCCTACGGTTATACAAGGTATTGTTCCTATGGTTTTGCCCAGCGCCACAAACGTATCTAATTTAACTATCGGCGGAACAAGCGTATTGATCGTGGTATCGGTTGTTATAGAGACGTTTAAGCAGATAGGCGCGCAACTAAGTCTGCATGATTATGAGAATACATAAGTTTAATATTTATATTTTAAAGAGCGGTTTTTTGATAAACCGCTCTTTTTTGTTAGGATGAAAGCATGAACAGAAAGGCAACTACAATAATAATATTGGGCAGACCCGGTTCCGGTAAGGGTACGCAAGCCGCCTTGATAGCCAAAAAAATCAAAGCCGATGCATTGGGTACCGGCGATTTATTGAGAGATTTGGCTGATGAAAAGACTTATTTGGCAAAACAGCTGGCGCCCATACTTAAAAAAGGTAAGCTCGTTCCAACCTGGCTTGCTTCTTTTGTTTGGATAAGAGAATTGGGCAATACCCATCCTAAGCAAAGAATAATTTTTGACGGCAGTCCAAGAACTTTAGCAGAAGCCAAAATGTTAGATGGGGTTCTGGCGTGGTATGACAGAAGAAAGAAGATAGTTATTTTGATAGATATAAGCGTTAAAGAATCGGTTAAACGCCTTTTGACCAGGAGAATATGCAGTTCTTGCCGCACTCCGGCTATAGAAGTCGCATACAAAGATACCGAAACAAGATGCCATATCTGTCGTGGAAAACTTATTCGCCGCACCGACGACAAACCAAAAGTTATTAAAAAAAGACTGAAAATATTTGATAAAGACGTTACGCCTATAGTTAAACATTACCGTCTGAAAGGTCACTTGAAGATAGTTAACGGTAAACAAGATCCGGATAAGGTTACTAAAGATATTCTAAAAATTATAAATTTATGACACAGACGACCGTAAAAAATAATTTAAAAGTTGTTATAATATGCGGACCACCGGGGGCGGGAAAGGGCACGCAAGCTGAATTACTGAAAGAAAAATTCGGTTTTTATCATTTTGAAACCAGTCGTATTATTGAGGCGGCGCTGAATAGTAATGAGGCGGAAGAAATTACTATAAACGGAGAAACTGTTTATTATGCCGAAGAGAGGCGAAAATTTTCTTCGGGAGAATTAAATACGCCGGCGGTCGTTTCCTTTTGGGTAAAGAAAAAAATAAAGGAATTGGTTGAACAAAATAAATCGCTTGTTTTTTCCGGCTCTCCACGAACTTTGTTTGAAGCGGATCAATTATTTCCGGCTATTTTGGAATTTTTTGCTAAGGAGAATATTTACGTTTTTGAATTAATGGTAGCTCCCCAGGTTTCAATAGACAGAAATACCCATCGCCGCATATGTTCCTCGTGTCGTTTGCCTCATCAGCAAAATTATCATAAAGACATATGCAAGAAATGCGGCAATTCTCTTGTAACAAGAGGTTCTTTGGATACTGAGTCTGTTATTAAAAAAAGACTTGAAGAATTTACGGCAAGAACAAAGCCTGCGGTATTTCGCGCTAAAGAATACGGGTTAGGTTTATATAGTGTTGATGGCGCAAGGGATGAGTTGTCGGTATTTAGCGATATATGCCAGAAAATGTAGTTTATGCCCAGAAATACAACTTCCAGTTGAAACTGAGCAAAACTAGGTGATAACTAATGAATATTTTATAAAATATATGAAATTTATTAATTATTTAAATATAAACTTCGACCCCGCCTTCGGCGGGGTCGCTGGAAGTTGATATACTGGGTATGAGCGCAAAAATCGAAATAAAGAGTAAAAAAGATATCGACGGAATGCGAGAATCCGGGCACATCTGCGCAAAAATACTAAGAAAGTTAATTAAAATGGCTCAACCCGGCGCGACGCCTTTTGATATTAATAAGGAAGCTGAAAATCTGATTGAGTTAGCCGGTGTCGAGACTGCTTTTCGAGGTTACCAAAAATTTCCCGCTGTTATATGCGCTTCGTTAAATAGTATTGCTGTTCATGGCGTGCCCTCTAAAATACCTCTTAAAGAAGGAGATATTATTGGTTTAGACTTCGGAGTTATTTCAAACGGATGGTATTCGGATTCGGCATTTACTGTAGGTGTCGGAAATATAAGCTATCCTGCTTCACGTCTGATACATGTTACGCGGGAGGCTTTAGCGCGAGGCATCGGAAAGGCAAAAGTAGGTAATCGTATCGGTGATATTTCTAGCGCAATACAGTTTTATATAGAAAAAGAAGGCTTTTCAGCTATTCGCGAACTGGTCGGACACGGCATCGGGAAAAATTTACATGAACCGCCTCATGTCCCAAATTATGGCGTGACTGGCTCCGGCGAAAAAATAGTTGACGGCATGGTGATTGCTATTGAGCCGATAATCTCGGCAGGTTCACCAAATATCCGAGAATCAAAAGACGGTTTTGGTTTTGAAACAACCGATGGCAGTCTTGTTGCTCATTTTGAACATACTATTGCAATAACAACGGCAGGAACAGAAATACTAACTAAGATATAAAATTGTGAAAATTTTGGCTATTGATTATGGCGAAAAAAGAATAGGATTAGCTGTGGGGGATAGCGGATCAAAGATCGCTTTTTCACGCGGCATTATTCAGAATTCGGCGCATGTTTATGAAGAACTCAAAAAATTTTGTGTTAAGGAATCAATAGAAAAAATTATTGTTGGCCTGCCGTTGAGTTTAAGCGGAGAGGACAGCGAACAGACAAAAGGAACAAGGGTGTTCGCAGAACGTTTGCATCAGGAGATCGGCGCGCCAGTTGAATTTATTGATGAACGTTTAACTAGCGTTCAAGCACAAAAATTACATCCGGAAAAAGAGCATATTGATGATCTGGCGGCAGCATTGTTGCTTGAACAGTATTTTCGCAGTTAATTCAAGAAAGTTTAATTTTCGGATAAATATAAAATTAGAGCCGGGCGTGATATAATGATAACAGGTTGGCGCCTGTTATTTATTTTATATTTATGAACCAAGGAATCCCTTTTATTTCAATAGTTATTCCGGCATATAACGAGGAACGAAGGATAGGCAAGACGTTGCAGGCAATAGATGCTTACTTAGCTAAAAAATCCTGGACTAGCGAGATTTTGGTTGTTAGTGACGGTTCTTCCGACGGGACGGTTAATATAGTCGAAGGCTATCAAAAGCTCACAAAGCGATTACGTTTAATAGCGAATAAAGAAAACCACGGTAAGGGATATGTGGTGCGACAAGGGATGACCGAAGCGTATGGAAGCTTACGTCTTTTTACGGATGCCGATAACGCTACGCCCATAGAGGAATTAGAAAAGCTTTTGCCGTGGATAAATTTAACTCAAGAAAATAAATCAAATGTATCCGATAATCAAGGAGGATACGATGTTGTTATCGGCTCTATTGGTCTAAAGCAAAGCGCTGTTGAAAAAAAAGAGCCGATTTTTCGCGTATTGGCAGGTAAGGGAGCCAATGTTCTTATACAGTTTTTAATATTGCCCGGCATTCACGACACCCAACGCGGATTCAAACTTTTTACGGCTCCAGCCGCCGAAAAGATCTTTCCGTTAAGCCGTATAGATAAATGGGGTTTTGATATGGAAGCTTTGGCTTTGGCGCTTAAGTTTAAATTTAAAGTGAAAGAAGTGGGGATTCGTTGGATACATGACGCCGAAAGTAAAGTAAAGGCATCGGCTTATTTTAAGACGCTGATTGAACTATTTAAAATCCGTTTATGGTTGTGGATGGGTATTTATAATAAATAATTATAGTTCTAATATAATATTTACGGGAAGCGATATATGAAAAAGGAAACATCAAAAAAAATATCTGAATTACGCAGAGATCCCGTTACCCGCGATTGGATAGTTATTGCCACTGGGCGGGGCAAGAGACCAAATGATTTTGCGGGCTTAAAAAAAGCAGAAATCGCATATGTTTCTAAAAAAGAATGCCCTTTTGAGGATCCGAAAGCTCATGGCAACAGTGAGCCCATTTTAATTTTGGATAGAAGCGGCAAAGAAATAAAGAAAGATTCTCCTGATTGGTTCGTTCAAGTTGTACCAAATAAATATCCGGCTTTTTCCGGCACGGCCAAGCAACGTCATGCGCGATATGTCGGGCCATATACTGTTTTAGACGGTACCGGTTTTCATGAAGTTGTTATAATGCGCGATCACGACAGAAGTTTCGATGCTATTTCACAAGCCGAAGCACAATCCGTAATTTCAGCTTATGCGATAAGGTTTAATAATCTTTCGCTTCGCTCGACTATTCACTACGTCTCCATATTTCACAATTTCGGCAAAGAAGCCGGAGCATCTTTGTACCATCCGCATTCGCAAATAATGGCCATACCGGTAGTTCCTCCCGATGTTTCAAAATCTTTAGCCGGATCAAAACGTTATTTTGAAGACCACGGTAAATGTGTTCATTGCGAAATGATCGCATGGGAAAAAAAAGACGGGAAAAGAATAGTTTTTGAGAATGCATATTTTATAGCTTTCTGCCCATTTGTTTCAAGGTCGGCTTTTGAGATCAGGATTTTCCCAAAAGCGCACGAGCCGACATTTAAAAATATAAGCATGGAAGAAATAGGGGAATGCGCAGAAGCTTTAAGAAATATTTTAACCAGAATTTCTTTGGCGTTAAATAAACCCGCGTATAATTTTTTCATTCATACTTCACCTATAGATCTAGAAAATGAGGAAAACCGGTTTTATCCTCATTATCATTGGCATATAGAAATTTTGCCCAAGACCGCTATTTGGGCGGGCTTTGAATTGGGAACCGGTATAGAAATTTCTACGATAGAGCCGGAAACCGCAGCTCAATTTTTGCGTAAATTTAAGACATAGTGGTTTTTATGAAATCCCGTTAGAGACACAATAACGGGAATGAAAAGATAAATCGTAAGTTAAGTATATATTAAATTTTAAAGCAGAGCGCGCGATATACGGAAGCGCTTTAATCTGTTTCCGTAAAAGCGCTTCCTGTCTCTAACGGGATGAAAAAATTAATAGTCGCAAATTGGAAATTATATGTTAATAGATCCGATCAGGCATTGAAACTTTTGAAGTCTACAGTCAGAGCTTCGAAAATGGGATCCGGCGTTAAAATTGTAATATGCGCGCCATTCCTTATGGTGCCGACAGTTAACGCAATAATAAAGAGGTCAAGTATATCAACCGGCGCGCAGAATCTTTCTGAAGGTACGCAAGGGGCATTTACGGGAGAAGTTAGCGCGCATTTATTAAAAGATTATGGTGTTGAGTATGTAATTATCGGTCACTCAGAAAGAAGATATATATTTGATGAAACAGATGAAGTTGTAGTTCAAAAACTTATTGCAGCAAGTAAAGAGGGCTTGAAACCAATATTGTGTGTGGGTGAGCAAAAAAGAGTAGGCAATTGGAAAAAGACACTTTTAAATCAAGTTTCAGCAAGCATAAAAGGCCTGGATAAAAAATATATCGCTAAACTAATAATTGCTTACGAGCCCGTGTGGGCTATTGGAACCGGGAACGCCGATACTCCGCAAGACGCCAAAGAGGCGATTATAGAAATAAGAAAAGTTTTGGCTAGAAGAATAGGAAGTAAGGCTGCAGCAAATATACGAATGCTGTATGGCGGTTCAGTAACTTCTAAAAATATTGCAAATTTTATTTCTTCTGCGGAAATAGGCGGAGCATTGATCGGAAGAGCATCAACCAACCCTAAGGATTTCGCTTTGATAATCAAAAAAACAGCCTTGTTAAAATAGGGTGTTCTTTTAGTGATATACCAAAACGCTCCTGTTTATAGGAGCGTTTTAATCATTTTTTATCATCAGGAGAACAGATTTTATCCAGAAGGGTACTGCCTTATGTGGCGGCAGAATGGATAGAAAATAACGCAGATCAATAAATATGCGGACCAACCAACCCCAAAAGCCACTCATGCTTATTGAGCCGAAACTGAAGATTGCATATTTGCCTCCCAGTGGTATGGCAAACGGATAAAATTTAGGGGCAGAGTAACTTATTTTATTGTTTTCACTTTTTGATATTTTTCCAATAATGTTTTTGGCGACCACCTTTCCTTCTTCGATTGCAATATAAGCCGTACCAGGCAGCGGTTTTCCTGTCCGCGTATCGGTAAAACATATCAAATCTCCGATTGCGTAAATATGTTGCGGGTTGGTGTTGCTGTCCGTGCTCTGAAGTTTAACTTCTAAAGATGATTCAACCAGACATCTGCCCTTTTTATCTTTTGGTGCAACTATCGCTTCCAATAAAGGACTTATTTTTGTGCCGCCTGCCCAGATCAGTAGATCGCAGAAGACCTTTTCTTCCTGTTGGTCGGGGTTTTTTATATATAAAAATTCTTTTTCTGCCTTAAGTATAGATGTTTTCTCTTTAATATTAACTCCCAATTTATTCAGGCGATATCGTACAGAGTTTATTGTGGCGGACGGCAAACCGTTCAATATTGTATCTCCGGCCTCAAAGATAGTTATTTTAATTTTACGGCAATTTTTATTCTCTTTGAATGAACATTTTTTATGAATAAATCTTGTCAGTTCTCCCGCCAACTCTACTCCGGTGGGGCCTCCGCCGCCTATTGCAATATGTGCTTCTTGTCCCGTATTTTGGCTTGAGATTATCGTATTTATGGCATTTCGTATTATTACCGCATGTTCCACGGTTTTCAGACTTGAACTGTTGCCTTCAAGGCCTTCAATATTGAAGAAATTTGTTTCGCAGCCCAACGCCAGAACAAGAATTTCATAATTCAGCGGTTGCCCGTCGCGCAAAACAATTTTTTTATTTTTTGTATCTATTTCAAGAACAACGTCCTGTTTGTAGTGTATGGGTAGGCCGGTAAATATCTCACTAAACTCTAACGCCACAGCTTTTTTTATGTTCCATGCCGAAGCGTCTTCTTTTAGAACGGTTGCCATTTCATAAAGGTTCGGAGTAAATACATGCGAATCGGATTTATCTATTATATGTAGTGTCCAGTTATGAGCTGTTGTATCGTTATTTTTTAAAAAACGCCCGACGTCTAAAGCTGTGCGGATACCGCCGTATCCGCCTCCCAATATAACTATATTTTTGGGCATTTTTTCTTCCATAAGGCAATTATAGCACATTGTTGAAGCAAATTTATAAGGCTCGGTAAGCGGATTTTTGGAAGCACATAAAATAATATGGGTTTAAGATTGTATTTGAGTGCATGTAAATTTAAGTACTGGGCAAGTTTGTTTAAGCCTTCTTTTGATGTTACGATATTTTTATCTATGCCGGGTAGTGAAAATTCGACTGTTCGTTTAAACGAACAGTCAAGCAGCACCATTTGGTATTAGCAGAAGATGAGCAGTTTCAATTAAACATTTTTTGAGAAATCGATGAATTAATAGTCGAATTTCTACTACCCGGTATGGACCTGCCAAATATAAATCAGTTGGAATTGGACGGAAAACGCGTTTTACTTCGTGTTGATTTTAACGTTCCCTTTTTTAAGATCGACCGTATACCTACAGAGGCTGACATAAGCGATGATTTTAGAATACGTGCTGTTGTGCCGACTATTAAACTTATAATCGAAAAGGGAGGCATCCCGATAATATTGTCGCATTTGGGAAGACCAAAAGGGAAAAGAGACGTTGCTTTGAGTTTGCTTCCCATAGGCGGCAGGCTGAGCCATTTGTTGGGTAAAGACGTTATTTTTACAGAAGATTGTGTTGGAGAAAGAGTGGAAAGATTATGCAGCGATCTTAAAAAAGGAGATGTTGTTTTGCTTGAAAATTTACGTTTTCATCAAGGTGAAGAGAGTAATAACGCCGGATTTGCGAAAGAGTTGGCTGTTTTAGGTGAAGTATATATTAATGAGGCGTTTGGAGATGCTCATAGAGCACACGCTTCAATTGTGGGAATACCAAAATTACTTCCTCATGCAGCCGGACCTCTGATGACGCGGGAAATAGAAGCGGTAGGACGACTTAAAGATAATCCTGAGCGCCCATTGGTTGCGGTTATGGGCGGATCTAAGATTTCAACCAAAATAGATTTTTTGGAGAGGTTTTTGCCTTGGGTTGATCATTTGCTTTTAGGTGGAGCTTTAGCTTCAACATTAATTAAAGCTCAAGGTTATAATATCGGCAAATCATTCACGGAAGAATCAATGTTAGAACGTGTTTCAAAATTTGATTTTAAATCCCCAAAAGTACATATACCTGTTGATTTTATAGTTGCTAAAGAAGCTTCATCTGACGCAAAAACAGAAGTGCGTTCTTTGGACGGCATACAGGACGACGAAAGCATTTTTGACATAGGACCCGAAACCCGTAAGATGTTTGCTGAAATAATAGGTCAAAGTAAAACTGTTTTTTGGAACGGTCCCATGGGCATGCACGAGATAAGTATTTTTGCCAGAGGAACCGAAATGACGGCTGAGGCTGTTGCGCTATCGGAAGGGTTTAACGTTGTTGGCGGAGGCGACACAACAGTAATAATCGAAAGACTTTATCTTGATCACTATATAGATTTTATTTCAACCGGAGGAGGCGCTATGCTTGAATTCTTATGCGGAGAATCGTTACCCGGAATAGAAGCTTTGCGAAACTAAAATATTTATGCCAGGTAGTGAAAATTTGATCGTTCCGCAAAGCGGAACAAATTTATCTGGCGTGTGTTCAAGTTTAAAAAACAACTTTTTAGCAGAATATTCGATAGAGTTTAGTTATAAATCAAATTTCTACCACCTGGTATGGATAAGAATAAAAATTGGGTTTTAAAACCTACGGCACCGGATTCATTCAGGATACAATTTCGAGAGTATCCTGATTTGATTTTAAATTTGGCTTGGCAGCGCGGCCTAAATACTCAGGAATTGTTGGATGAATTTTTTCGTCCGGATTATAATATCGCTCTTCACAACCCATTTTTGTTCAAAGATATGGAGAAGGCGACACAACGCGTAAAGAGGGCACTTGATAATAAAGAAAAAATTATAGTATTTGGTGATTACGATGCAGACGGTACGTGCGGTACGGTTATTCTCACTACATTGCTAAAAGATCTTGGAGCCGATGTGATTTCTTATCTGCCTGATCGTTTTGAAGAAGGGCATGGTCTGACCGAAATAAGTATTGCCGAAATAAAGAGATTAAAAGCTAATTTGGTTATTACGGTTGATTGCGGGGTAACTGAAAATTGGGAAATAGCAGAATTAAATGAAGCGGGTATTGATACGATCGTTACGGATCATCATTTGGCTAAAGACAAATTACCTCCTGCCGTAGCCATAATAGATGCCAAAGTAATCGGCGAAACATATCCATTTCAATGGCTTTGCGGAACGGGCGTCGCATTTAAATTTGTCCAAGCGATGTTGCGTTTGTCTCATGCCGGGCAATTGGCGGTTAATTTGCCCTTGGGTTACGAGAAAAAATTCCTGGATATTGTAGCTATAGCAACGGTTGCGGATTCCGTACCTTTAATTGGCGAGAACAGAACATTATTAATCTTTGGATTGCCCATGATCTCAAGAACAGAAAGACTGGGACTTAGGGCAATGTTACTTAAAGCCGGAATTTCGGGAGAATCGGATCTTGATGCGGAAACGGTGGCTTTTTCAATTGCTCCCAGAATTAATGCCGCAAGCCGACTGGAACACGCCAATATAGCTTTTGCTTTACTTACGACAGAAGATCAGGAAGAAGCAGATCGGCTGGCTCAGGATCTTGAAGATAAGAATCAGGAAAGACAAAAAATGGTAACCCGGATAGTTAAGGAGGCCGAAGAAAAATTGGCGGAGTTGAACGATATTCCCTCAGCAATTGTTCTTCACGACGAAAAATGGTCTTTGGGGGTAATAGGTATAGTAGCCAATAAGTTACTTGAACAGTGGAAAAGACCCATTTTTTTGTTCAACGAAAAAAATAATTTACTTAGAGGTTCAGCCAGATGTCCTGAGGGTTTTGATGTTGTTGAAGCTATGCGCAATTGCGGAGAAGAATTATTTGTAGAGTCGGGAGGACACGCGCGGGCTGCCGGTGCGGCAATTAAAAAAGAAAATTTTGATATTTTTAAAGAAAGATTTGAAAAATATACGCAAGACAATTTTGTTCCGGTTGAGCCGACACAAAGTATAGATCTTTTATTGAGCGCAAAAGATATAAATTGGGAATTCTGGGATTGGTTGAAGAAAATGGCTCCCTATGGCGAAGAGAACCGTATGCCGTATTTTATGTTGGAAAATTTGGAAGTAGTTGAATTAAAAGAGGTTGGCAAGAAGACAGAACATCTGCAGATGAAACTTTTTGCACACGAAGGAGGAAAGTTATTGAAGGGCATACTTTTTAAAGCTGCTCGTTTGCCCGAAGTGCGTCTGGGTTCCAATTTGCACTGTATTATTGAGTTAATTGCCGATAGCTGGAATGGTCATCGGGATCTTAAACTTAAAATAATCGATTGGCGTGTTTTGGGAATCATGCCCGCAGACATAAAAGACGAATATTCAGAAAATATATATAATTATGAGTGATTTTATTATTTATACTGATGGCGGTTCCCGCGGCAATCCCGGACCTGCCGCAATAGGTTTTGTTATTCAAGACTCTAAAGAACGCCTTCTCAAAGAGCACGGTGAAGTTATCGGAGAAACCACAAATAATGTGGCGGAATATAAAGCTTTAGTTGCTGCACTCAAGAAACTAAAGGCGCTGATCGGCAGCGACAAAGCCGAAAATTCGATTGTTGAGGTTAGGGCAGATTCAGAACTTTTAATGAAGCAAGTAAGAGGAGAATATAAAATTAAAGAAGAAACGTTGATACCTCTTTTTATTGAAATTTGGAACAGCAAACAGGATTTTAAAGATATAGTTTTTGTCCACGTTCCCAGAGAGCAAAATAAAAAAGCGGATCATATGGTGAACGCAGCTTTAGACGAGGAAGACACACAGGGAAAATTCTTTTGATGGAGATAAAGGTTAAAAATTAGTATCTGCGAATATTCTTGCGATAAAAATGGTGCGAGGGTTGACCCCGTTAGAAAATTGCGAACATTTTTAGGAAAAATTGTTTATTTATAAGAAATACCCATTTTATAACAGTCAAAGAAGTCCGCGGACTTCTTTGACCGCCAAACAAAGAGGCAATCTTCTAACGGGGTTGACAATTAATACTTTTTAATATATAATTTAAAAACTTCGTACATTTTAGAAGGAGGATAGTGATGCGTGCTCGCATTGATGATGACGGTACTATCAGTATTATTCCCGAAACTCCAGCTGATCGTTTGGTTGTTTTGCAGCTCAAACGGCATAGGGGCAAACAGGGAAATGCACTAGTGCGGGTAGACAGACCCGTTTCCGTAAAGAGAGAACCCAATATCGTGATAGGTCTTTGGTTTGACGATAACGTACAGGAGCCGGACAAATCCAATCCGGAAGTAAAGGAGTAATCGAGGCATGACTTCCAATCAGCAGGCAATCGGTGGACCCAAGTGCGGTTGTTCAGCTTCTTGCTGTAAGGGCAGTTCTTACACCGAAAAGGTAAAGAAAGAAAAGCCCAAGAAGCAAGCAAGAACTTCCTCGCAGAACAATCGTTCTGTTGCAGGCTCAACGCAGGCCGCTTAACAAAAATAATTTTTAAAGCCTTGTGAAAACGAGGCTTTTTATTTTTGTTTGTGCGGGTTGACCCCCACACCAGTTTTTGCAGGATGAACAATTGGTTTTGGACTCCGACGTGACGTCGGAGTCCAAAACTGTTGTATTACGGATAAAAACTAAAGCTGGTTATGTATAGATATTTTTTCCGCAAAAATGGTGTGAGGGTTGACAAAAATTAAAAAATAGCATATTATTTAATAGAGTGCGTTGGGCTATTACGCAATAGCGAGGAAAGTCCGAACACCCCCGGCTCTAATTTTGCAGCTAATCACATTACCTGAAAAGATTAAAATAGTTATCGATAAATATTTCTGAAGTTTATAGTGGGTAGATGCAAAATTAGGGCTGGGAAGCAAGAAGTGGGTAACACCCACGACTATGTATAGAAATATGCATGGTACGGATAGTGTCACAGAAACAATACCGCCCAAATTTAATTTTCAAATTAGAATTGGGTAAGGGTGAAAAGAGTGAGGTAAGAGCTCACAGTTCTAACTAGCGATTGTTAGAAGAGAAAAACCCTTCTTGGTGCAAGGCCGTGCTACCGATGCTTCGCATCGGAAACTCGAAATTCGAATATCGAAATACGAAATATTTGTTTCGGATTTAGGATTTCGTGCTTCGGATTTCCGCTGCGGAGCAGCGGTGGAGTGCTGCAAAGATCGCATTCAGCAATGAATGTGACAAGATAGATGATAGCCTCTGTGTTTTTAAAAAGCACAAAGACAGAATTCGGCTTACAGACGCGCTCAAATATTTTTCAATATCCCGCTCAGTCAAGAGCGGGATTTTGATTTTTAAACTATTTTTCTCGCTGGGTAAGATCAAAAAATAATACATTTTCTTTCCGGACCGCGCCAGGTTTTGTTTAATAAGTTATACGTTTTGGAGTGTTACAGCATCAATATAAAGCAGATTATTAAGTTCTTTAAAATGTATGCGGCATAAAGACGGCGGGATTGACAAAATTAAAATATTAGTGATAAGGTAGGAACAATTATCGGCACATTGAAAAAGTAAGGGTGATTATGGGCACACATAACGTCGAAGATTATATTGCAAAACGCTTGAAAGAATCTGGAGACGAAGAATATTTTGATACGCGACAAGAACGTTCGCGGTTATTCAAAATAAAGCGATGGTGTTTACGTCATCGTATCGCGAGCGTAGCATTGTTTATTCTGACGGTTTTGTATTTTTTTGGAATTTTCGCCTCAGTTATTGCTCCATATGATCCACTCGCTCAGGATCTGACAAATGTAAATAAATTGCCTTCAGCCGAACATATTTTTGGCACCGATAGGCTTGGTCGCGATATGTTTTCACGGACTCTTTTTGCTCTACGGAACGATATTGGCATAACCATTGCCACGTTCTTTACCGGAGCCGGGATGCTTGCCGTTTTTTTGGGCATGTTGGCGGGTTATAAAGGCGGAAAGACCGATATGATTATTAACCGTATAGGAGAGATAACGGCAATGCTTCCGGGCTTGCTGTTTATGATTCTGATTTCAGCAACAATACGACCGCAATATGAATCTGCGATGGATGAGTTGATTAATTCTCCGTCGGTGGTTTGGGCATCAAGCGGAGGCCTTAGTATATTTTTGGCTATTTTCGCGGGCGCTCTTTGTTTGTTGTTTGTGGCTCGTCGACTCGAACGCGATAAATTAATGGTTCTTGCAGCTTTTGTGGCTGTGAGCATGTTAATTTTGTCCGTTCTGGCATGGCTGGTTACGGTGCAAGGTTTCGTTGATTTTCTGCTTATCTTCATCGTTTTGATCCCGTTTTCCTGGTATGGGACCGCGCGCATAATTCGCTCACAGACATTGTCTCTGAAGAATGCCGACTTTATAGAAGCGGCGCGCGCTGTGGGGGCAACAGACTTTCGTATAATTATCAGGCATATTTTTCCAAACATCCTTTATCTTGTTGTCGTTGGTATGTCTGCCGGATTGGGCGGTATCGTATTCTCAGAGATAGCGCTTACATATCTTGGGTTAGGCATTCAGCCGCCTACGCCGTCTTTTGGCGCCATGTTGTACGATGCGGGTTCTATCCGTTCTTTGCAGGTCACACCGCACTTAATGCTAATTCCCAGCATGGTGATCATGCTGTTCGTGTTCTGTTGGAATCTTATCGGCGATGCGCTTTCTTCCGATCTAACTTTAAAGAATAGATCGTAATGGTTAAAACAAAAAAGAATACACAGAAGAAAGGAGACACGACAATGAAAGGTCGAATGCGTTTACTTTGCTTTTTAACCGTAGTAACTATAGTAGGAGCCGCTTGCGGCTCAACTACTCCCAATAATGTCCCTCAGCAGGGGCACACTCCGGGAGTATTACGAACTCCAGGGCCAGATCCTTTAACTCTTGATCCGGCGTTGGTTACCGATGCCGGTTCGCATCTTTATGTTTCTAATATTTTCGACGGACTTCTGACCATGGTTCCATCCGATCAGGATGTTGAGTTCACTCTGCCTGACGGTACCAAGACCAAAGTCAAAGGATTGGCAATAGCTCCGGACATTGCGGTTGCTATTCCGGATCCTATCAGCAATCCGGATGGTACAATTACTTATATTTTTGAACTTAGGCAAGACATCTTTTTCCATCTGGGAAGACAAGTTAACGCTCAGGATGTGAAGTATTCTCTCGAAAGAGCTACAGCACCCGAAACCCTTTCCACTGCTGCTGAACTTTATCTTTCGGATATTGTCGGCGTAAGGGATAAGCTCCGCGGACGTACTCGTACGGTTGAGGGCGTTAAAGTCATCGACGATTTTACCATCAGCATTACCATTAATGGTCCGACAGTCGACTTCCTTTGGAAGTTAACTTATCCGACCGCGATGGTTGTGGATCGTGAACAGATCGAATCCAATCCGCGTACGTGGACAAGACTTCCCAACGGCACCGGTCCTTTCAAGCTGGAAATTTACCAGCAGGGCAGGCAGTTGGTTCTAGTCGGCAATCAGGATTACCATCTTGGTGCGCCTAAACTTACGCGTATCGAATTTAATCTTAGCGGTGGTTCAATCCTTACTGCTTATGAGAATGGGGAAACTGATGTTTCCGGTGTCGGCATTGCCGACGTTGATCGCGTTCGTGATCCCAACGATCCGTTAAGCCGCGAGGTTGTTGAAGCTCCGTCTCTTTCGACTTCCTACATCGGGTTCAATATGTCTAAGCCGCCCTTTGACGATATTCTTGTTCGTCAGGCCATGACTCAGGCTATTGATATTGATACGATTGCTCGAGTGGTTCTTAAAGATATGATTGCTCCTGCACATAGTATCGTACCTCCAGGCATGCTTGGATATACTCCGATTCAGTCTAAGTTGACCTATGATGCCCAAAAGGCGCGTGATCTTTTAGCTAAATCTAAATATGCGGGCAATATGCCGACGATCGTTTTGACTGTTTCTGGGCAGGGCGCAACAGCCGGTCCGGTAATTGAAGCCATGATTGAGATGTGGAGAAAAGAGCTTTCGCTTAACGTTAAGATCGAACAGGTCGAATCAACGGCTTTCTTCGATAATCTTAAGCGCGGGAAATACCAGATGTTCTCATTGGGTTGGGTTGCTGACTATCCTGACCCGGCAGACTTCCTTGATCTTAAGTTCCATTCCGCCAATTCAGTGGCGAATAATGAAACTCAGTACAGTAATGCGGAAGTTGATGCATTGCTTGATCGCGCGCGAGTTGAAAGCGATCCGCAAACGAGAGCCCAACTGTATCAGCAGGCCGAAACAATTATTTTGAACGAAGCGCCATGGCTGCCATTCTTGCACGGTAAGACACTTTTGGTTGTTAAACCCTACGTGAAGGGATACGTTCCTTCTCTGTTGGGCGAACCCTTCTATAGGTTCATTGAAGTAAACTAATTTTTATAAATAATCCGCCGTTTCTAAAAACGGCGGTTTTCTTTTTTATATAATTCAGTTGACTTTTTCATGTATTACATGTAAAAGAAAACTAATAAAAAGAGTCCCTTGAAAAGGAGATATTAAATATGAACATGAAGCGACTGGTAATTGTTGCTGTTGTTGTAACGATTGTTGTTGGCGGGCTCGTTACCGTTCTGAATTTTTCAGGCGGTGAACCCTCAGGTACATCAATTTGTCCAAAGGATCAGGTATTTCCGTCTGAAAATTCTTCTATTCGTATAGGAGAATCTGCCCCTGAATTTATCGTTTGCACCGCGGACGGCAAGCTAATAAAGCTGTCGGATTATCGGGGAAAGCCCGCATTCGTTAACTTCTGGGCATCTTGGTGTCCGGCATGCCGCGTGGAAATGCCCTCAATGGAAAAGATTCATCAGACTTATCGCGGACGCATGTATATGCTGGCAGTCAATGTACAGGATAACGAAGCTAGTGCTCGCGCATTCTTTAGTGAAGAACACAATTTTTCCTATACATTACTGATTGATGCATATAATAATGCTAATGATACGTATCGTGTCAGGGGTATTCCTCAGACTTTTCTAGTAAGTTCAGACGGTATTATACAAGGAATAATTATCGGAGCTCGTGATTGGATGAGTTCAGGATGCGTTTCGCTTATGGACGTATTTGCTTCCGGAAAAGAAGTTACGAGGGCAATGATCCGTGGATGCTGACATTTTTATTGGCGGAGCATTTGTCGCCGGCCTACTGTCATTTTTTTCACCGTGTCACTTGCCGCTTGTGCCCGTATACCTGATGTATTTAGGCAGTACAAGTGGCGCTGGACGTTTGCGTATTTTCCTGAATGCTTGCGCTTTTGTCGCAGGATTTGCCATCGTTTTTACATTTTTTGGTGTAGGCGTTGGCTTGTTGGGAAGCGCGCTTGCTCCGTATCTTGGAAATATCCGTTTTGTTTCTTTTATCATTCTTATTTTGCTCGGCCTGAGCATGCTTGAAATTTTTAATTTCTCGCCTCCTTGGGCAAGTAAGATGCTTCAAGTACCCTCACGCATAAAAGCTCCGTTGTTGGTTTCGTTTATCGTAGGCGTCATCTTTGCTTTCGCGTGGTCGCCATGTGCGGGACTTTTCTTAGGATATATTCTTACTCTTGCATTTACGTTTGATGACTGGCAAATGAGCACTCTTTTGCTGGGAGTCTATAGTGCGGGGTTGGGGATTCCGTTTCTTGTAGTCGCGTTGTTCTTTGATCGCGTTATGGCTCTTAAACGAGTGAGTCGTTATTTGCCTGTGGTGAAGAAAATCTCCGGTGTAATACTTATAGTTTTTGCTTTTCTTATACAGTTTGATTTGCTTACCCGTCTCATTAGTCTAGTCTTTTACAAATAAAAATAATCCCGCCAGGGAAGGAGAGAAAAAAATGGAAGACCAATCAGTAGGGGAATCTCCTAACGAAATTTCGCCTGAAGAACCGCCTGTTCCATCTATTATACGAAGCAGAAAATTATTGCGATTGCCTAAACCGAAAACTTTTTTTATGGGGTTCGCAATTTTGCTTTCTCTTTCGCTGGCAGTGAGCGCGAACTTGCAGGCATTTATGCATACGCATACATATACAGCTCAGGATATTCTGGCTGACGGTTATCTTGATCAGGATTTTTCTTTGTTGAATGCTACTGCAGATGACACTTATTTTAAGGTACACGAAAGCGTCCGTACCGTTGCTATCTTTTATGCTGCTGCAGCGGATCCCAAGACGATTTTGGGTTCTTTTTCTGTACCAGGCGTGGTCGTATCTGATAAGTACGTAATGGTAACGTCTGAGGTTTTGCCTCCTGCGGGTTATGTGCTAGTCGGCACGCTTATGGTTTCAAGTGAATACGATCGGGATATGAAGACCGAAACTCTTGTGGGCATTGAAGCGCCAAGCTCAAAGTATCAGATTGTTGCTTTCGAGCGTCCAGCAGAAGATACAAACGATACTCCTAAGCTGGATGTTCCGTCTCTTGCGCTTGTCCGTCCGGATGACCTTACTGGTGGAAACGCTCTTCTTGCAGTTCCTAGCGATATACTGATCCAAAATACTGTTTTGACCCCGGCACCACTCCGTGGTTCTGTGGTTTATGCCATCAAAGGCACTCTGGCGATTATCGCTGTGGATGTTGCGGTGGGACAGCCTATTTTTGCTCTGCGTGACGGCGTGCCGGAATTCGTCGGCATAGCTACCGCTGCTTCAGAGCAGGGCGTAATTGTTACTACTGCGGATGCGATCGGTCAGTATCTTGATTTTATTAAACTTGGCGATTAATTTTGTTGAGTTAACCTCTTGTTAAAAAACAAGAGGTTTTTATTTTTTCAGCAGGCAAGTTGACATATTTATTGTTATATTATATGCTCATTGCAAATCGTTGGTTTTTGACAAATAAGGAGATTGAATAGAATGTTGCACAAGGTTTCTCCTAAGTTTTTCGTTGCTGTTCTTGCGGTTGTTTTGGTTGGTGTCGTAGGTTTTTCTGCTTATAAAAATAGCGGCCTATCTTCGGATGGATCCGACAGTAGCGCACTTTGTCCGCAAGCCACTCCACCCGAAGTTGATTTTACGGTATTGAACGATGTATACACGGTGTTCCGTCAGCAATCCGTTTACCAGTCGAAAGTTGCTAAGCCGGATATTCTTTTGCGCGGCGCCCTCAAAACTATTTTTGGTTTCGTTGGTGTTAACGAAAAGAGTATTCCTGATTGGGCAACCGATATGGTTGACCAGCAGATAGCTGCGGGTCAGGTCGATTTTGGCGTTATCCAGAAAGTTTATGAGCGCATGGTTCAGGATCCTGCTTACAGTGTTTTGCAGAATCCTCAACGGCGTCAGGATCTTTTTGAAAGCGCTGTGAACGGCATTATTAAAGCTATCGGCGATCCTTTCGCCAGTTATTATAATGCAGATCTTTATAATTCTGGCGCATCTGATTCCAGCGGTAAGTACGAAGGTATCGGTGTTTCTACTCGCGACGAGAATAATGAAACTATTATCGCAACAGTTTTTGCCGGCTCTCCTGCAGAAAAAGCTGGTTTGAAGTCCGGTGATGTGCTTACTAAAGTGGACGGTAAATCCATTGAAGGGTGCAGCCGTTTCCAGCTTACGCAGAAGATCAGAGGAGAAGCCGGTACTACGGTTGTTATCACCGTTCGCCACATGAATGGCGCTGTGGAAAATATGCCCGTTGTGCGCGGTCAGATTCGGCAGAATGTGGTTTCATCTTGTCCGGGAAGTTCTCTTCCTGACGGACGCGGCAATAGTACGGTCGATCTACCATTTGATTGCCCTCTAATTGACCGGGACGGTAATTTCGTTCAAGGTGTACTTTACATCAAGATGAATGAATTCAGTGAACAGGTACCCCGTGATTTCGCGGCAATCCTGCAAGGTGTTCCGCGCCAAAACTATGCTCGCGGCATCATTATCGATTTGCGTGGTAACGGCGGCGGTTTGGTTCAGGCCACTCTAGAAGTGATCGATTACTTCCTTCCGGGCGGAGCAACCGTTCTTATCCAGGAAGACAAAAACGGCAATGAAACCCAGCTCACCTATCAGAATTACGATTTGGCAATAGACGTGCCTATTGTTGTGCTTGTCGGTCGCGACCCGCAGAATCGTCCGGGTTCAAACGACAACTCTTATAGCGCTTCGGAAGTTTTCGCCGGTTCGCTTCGTGATAACGGCCGAGCTGTTATTATCGGGGAAAGTGCAACTGGCGGAAAAGGTACTGTTAACATGACCTATCCGTTACGTAACGGTAAGTACGGCGCACTTTATATCGCAATTGGGCTTTGGAAAACACCAAACGGTGATTTTATTGAACGTATTGATACCGATGGAGATGGATATAAGGAAACGGGCGGTTTAATGCCCGACATTCTGGTAACCTGGTCAGACGATGACTATGCAACATTTGCTCACAATACACAATGGGATCCCGTTCTTTTTAGGGCTCTGGACGAACTTCTTCCGTAATAAATAAAACCCGCACAATATGTGCGGGATTTTTTTATTGTTTGCAGTTTATACGGGTAATTATAGAATTGGGAGTTTCCGTATATTCACGACCGAAAACTTGGCGCATGAAATTATATTGTAGCGGGTAGCATGCTTTTAGGATATCAGGCGAGACCACAAAAAGAGCGAAAGCTTCAGCGGCAGATTCGGCTAACTGATTTGCCTTATGACTTAAAGGATAAATAGTAGACGGTTCTTCCAGCCATGATATTTCTCCCTCAGCATTCTTTGTTGAAACTATTTTTTCAAAAGTTTGGAAATCATGAGTGTCTTTTTCTGAACGGAAGAAATAGATATGACCTAGTTCATGTAGCGCCACATAGAATTTTTCATTATGCGAGAATCCGTTTAATATCGGTGGTTCCGAGTCAAGAGGATAGTTCTTTGACGAAGGCTGTTCATTAAAATAAATACCCGTTGTTAAGTCTGGGTAAGCCCGACCGGACCATTTTTCATTGGATTCTACGGTAAGCGTGACATTCAAGCCATTTTCGGATTTGATGCCTGTAACAATATGTGACGGTAGCGTATCAAGCGCTTCATCTAATGCTTTTATCCAATCTTTGGATTCGGTTCTGTTGGTTTCTTTTTGTATGGTAACGTGCACCCAAGGATATTTACTGTTGATGCTGGCATTGATAGAGTCTGTGTTTATGAACGTGGTAAGCAGAACGATTACGATAGTTAGAGCGGCGAATCTGTACAATTTGCGCTTCATGCTTATTCCTTTGTATAGGTGCTAAGCACTCTTTATCATGCGCGATGGACATTTGTAAAATAAAAACCCGCCTTTTTACAAGGCGGGTGATTTTTTATTCATTATATATAGGTAGTCCTTCAAAATCGGACAGCTGCCACAGGGTTTTAAATGCAAGTCGGGTGATATTTCTGGCTTTTAGCGCATTTATCTTATTTGCAGTATCAGACGGTTGATGATAATCAGGATGTTCATCGGAATTCAGGAAAATGACAGGAATTCTGTTATTTTCGGGGCTTTGAACGAAGAATGAAGCCTGGTCGCTTCTCCAGAAAATCTGTTCTTCGCGCAGTTCTTCTGGCGGGATTAGAAGTTTCATTCCGATATCTGCGTTCGCGGTCTTTAGCATTTCATAAAGTGTGGGACTGCGACTCGCAAAATCGGTAAGGTCCGGAGAGCCGATAAGCAAGACTTCGTCCTGTGCATTCCGGCTTATCATATCAAGATTGAACATACTAACTATTTTTTCAAACGGAATGGGCGGATTTTCAGCAAAATATTGTGAACCCCACAAACCCCACTCTTCAGCGTCAAAGAATACCGTTATGATGCTCCGCTCAGGCCGGATACCTTGTTTTGCAAGCTCTCCTAAAGCCTCAGCTATTTCCAGCACTCCGGCTGTGCCCGACGCATTATCATCTGCGCCCGGGAACAGCTTGCCATTTTGTACACCGAGGTGGTCGTAGTGGGCACCTATTACAATATATTCATTTTTCTTCGTGGTTCCTTCAAGATATCCGACGACATTTCGTGCTCTTGAATCGATGGTATATTCATTTTTCAAAGCCCATGCCAGCAGTCTTTCTACCGAAAAATCGGGGTTTTGCACATCACGTAAATCGAATTCCTGAAAATAATTTTTGTTAAAAGATTTGAAACCATATGAAATAAGAGTATCTGCAATGTAATTCGAAGCTTCAAAGCTTCCAGGAGTCGCGTTGCGTCGCCCTTCTCTTTGGGGAGCTGCTAGAAAATCTATAGTTTCCTGGAGTTCTTCTGTGGTTATCGAATTAATTCCGGTTTCAATCGCAGAGAAATCATAAGAATACGGTTTATTATATGAGAACGCGCTTATTCCGGCGACCAAACCTATAATTACGATAAGCGTAATAGTTGATGCGGCAATTTTGCGTGAGAATTTCACGTCTCTCTCCCATTGTAATGTTCTTCAATTTAATATTCTAATAGACTATTTTTAAGGTTATGTCAATTTATTGATCCCGTTAGAAATTTACGGCTAGTTCAATCTTTTTTAAAAAATAATGTTTTGAAGCAAGACAGAATATAATTTTAATTTCGTAAATTTCTAAACGGGATTGACAAAATCAACATAAAATTATAAAGTAAATCTAATTTAAAGTTCTTTTATACCAAGGAGTTCTGTATGGGAACCTATATTATCAGGCGTTTATTGTGGATGGTGCCTATATTTTTTATCGTTTCTTTCGGAACGTTCATGCTTACGCGTTATGCTCCGGGTGATCCTATTTTGGTACGAGCGGGGCCGCGAGCCGATCCCGAAGTTATTGAGCGGATAAGGCATCAACTTAAACTTGATGAACCTATTCCGATACAGTACATCAGCTATATGACCGGATTTTTTACCGGGGATCTTGGCGAAAGTATCTCTAAGTATCCCGGCACTCCCGTAGCTGAACTTGTTTTTCCGCGTATTGCTGTTTCCGCACAACTTGGATTTGTGGCTTTGCTTATGATATTTCTTTTAGGAGGATTAATCGGTATCATTGCGGCGCTAAATCATGGAAAATGGAAGGACCCCTTCCTTATCAGCATCTGTCTTTTCTTCCATTCGATACCTTCTATTGTGGGTATTCCTATCCTGCTTTACATTTTTGTCCTTCAGTTGCATCTGGTTCCGGCATCGGGCTGGGACGGTATATTTTCACTGAAAATAATCATTCCTTTGCTCGTGTTCACTCTGCCGGCTTTGGCGGGTCCAGCGCGTTTAATGCGGAATACTTTATTAGCAGTCCTTGATCAGGATTATATTAGAACAGCTCGTTCGAAAGGCTTGACCGAAACGAGCGTAATTGGAAAGCACGCCTTGCGTAATGCATTACTGCCAATGACTACTGTCGTTGGACTATCTCTTGTTTCAGTATTCGAAGGTTCGTTCTTTATCGAGATGCTCTATGGGATTCCTGGTATCGGCGTTCTTTCGCTAGAGGCAGTATATGCTCGTGACTACGATATCATTATGGCTCTGGCGCAGTTCAGTCTTATACTTTTCTTGGTTTTTCAGATTCTGACCGATATCATTTATACTATGATTGATCCGCGGATCAGGCTTGAATCTTCCGAAGAATAAATAATAATGTGCGCGTTTAAAAAACGCGCATTTTTTGTTCATGCGTTCGTGGAAAAGTAGAGCTTTTTCATTTTTTGCTTGTCCGCCAAAGGCGGATTCGTCTCCCCGGCCTCGCTGAGCGAAGCGGGGCGGGCTGGCGGAAAAAATATCTAATTTATCTTTGCAAAATAAGGGTTTAAGCCTTATTATTGAAATATATATGTTTAAACGTTTGCCTCTGTGGTTTGTGGTAATTCTGGTGCCTTTGGATTTTATTGCCGCCTCATTAGCCGGGGTGGTTGCCTGGCTTTTAAGGTTTCATCCGATGATCCAGTCTTTAAAGCCGGTAATTTTTAAATTAAGTTTTACGGAATATTTTTATTTAGTATTGTTGGCAGCGGCTTTCAATACGGTGGTTATAGCTTCTTTGGGTTTATATAATGTCAGGCAAGAAGTTAAATTATTGGGGACGGTAACTAAGCTTATCTTTGCCGCCTCTGTAACTTTTGCCGCAATAACCTCTGCCATATTTATTAGGCAGGAGCTTTTTGATTCAAGGTTTTTGGTGATTGCATGGTGGTTTTTCGCGATTTCATTTCTTTTACTTGAGAGGTCCGCGGTCAACTTTTTTATAGATAGATTGGGTTCAAAAATAGGATTTCCGGTAATAAAAATATTATTAATTGGACAAGATCACGTCAGCGAAAGATTGGCAAAAATATTAAATGAAGATAGATCATTGGGCATGCGCGTTGTTAAACATCTTTTTGCTCCGGATAAGAATGAAATATCAGCTCTTGTTGCAGATAATCTCATAGATGAGATTTTGTTGGCCGATACAAATTATCCAAAAGAGAAGATACTTGAGCTTATAGAATTTGCAAATGAGAGACATCTGCTGTTCTCTTTTGTTCCCAATTTATTCCAAACGCTGACAGTTAATTCAAAAACTGCTGTCATTGGAGACGTGCCTTTTGTTGAGTTAAGACGAACCCCGCTTGAAGGTTGGGGAAAGATCGTCAAAAGAGCAGCTGATATGATGGGTTCGACTTTGGGAATTATATTTTTTGCTCCTTTGATGTTGGCTATCGCGTTGGCAATTAAACATGATTCTCCGGGCCCTATTTTATATAAAAGCAAGCGAGTGGGACCAAGGGGGCATTTTACAATGTTCAAGTTCAGAACGATGAAGGTGGAATATTGCACGGGAGAAGGATATCCAAACGCGGCAGAGGCTGAGAAAGCAGAAAATGATCTTATACAAAAGTACAATACCAGATCAGGCCCCGTTCCCAAGGTTTTAAACGATCCGCGAAGAACAAAATTAGGAAGATTTCTTGAAAATAGTAGTTTAGATGAACTGCCGCAATTTTTAAATTCATTAAAAGGAGATATAAGTTTGGTTGGTCCACGTCCGCATTTACCCAAAGAAGTGGAAAAATATGAGAAAATATATCATAGAGTTTTTGCTTTAAAACCGGGGATTACCGGAATGGGACAGATTTCAGGCCGTTCAGATTTAAATTTTGAAGATGAATTCAGATTAGATCTCCATTATATTGAGAATTGGTCGTTGTGGTTGGATTTGATAATTCTTTTGAAGACACCGTTTTCTATTTTATTTAAAAGACATAGAAGTTAGAAACAAGTCAATATAAAATGTAAATATAAAAAAGCAAATTAGTGAACCTCGACGTACGTCGGGGAACCAAAATTTTAATATTTTATTTTTAATTTTTGATTTTAAATATGAGGGTTGCTCTTGTACACGACTATTTAACTCAATATGGCGGTGCCGAAAGGGTATTGGAAGCATTGTGCGATATATTTCCACAAGCTCCCATTTTTACCTTGATTTATGATGAGCGGGGGACCAAGGGCGTTTTTAAAGAACGGCGCATAGTAACTTCTTTTTTGCAAAATTTTGAATTTGTCAAAAAACATCACCGTTTATTTCCTCCACTAATGCCGATTGCCGTTGAACAATTTGATCTGTCGGCGTATCAGGTTGTTATTTCTGATTCGGCTAGTTTTGCAAAAGGTATAATTACCCGACCGGAATCAAAGCATATTTGCTATTGTCATACTCCTACCCGGTTTGCTTGGGACGACAGTCATCGCTATGTTGAAGAATTTGGCGGATATCCTTTGATAATGAGAAAATTAGCCCCTATATTTTTGAATTGGTTAAGGATTTGGGACCACTCTGCGTCATTGCGTCCGGATACTTTTATTGCAAATTCATATCATGTTCAAAACCGGATACGTAAATATTATGGACGTGATGCAGAAGTTATTTTTCCTCCGGTAAAAGTAGATTATTTTTCAAAAGGCAAACGAGACGAACAAGATTTTTTTCTTATGGCGGGTCGCCTGATCGCATATAAACGTTTTGATCTGGGCATTGAAGCGGCGCGTAGAGCAGGCTTTAATCTACATATTGTCGGGGATGGTCCCGCAAAAAAACAATTGAAACAGTTGGCTCAAGGCGCGCCAAATATAAGGTTTTTGGGGGCTGTAAGTGATGAGGTATTAAGGGAAGAATATTCAAGGTGTCAGGCAATGATTTTCCCTCAAGAAGAGGATTTTGGTTTGGTTGCCGTAGAAGCTATGGCTGCAGGAAGTCCTGTTATCGCATGGCGCGGAGGAGGAGCCCTTGAAACAGTACAGGACGGGAAGACCGGTATGTTTTTTGAAGAGCAAACGGTTGAATCTTTGGAAAAAGCCCTGCAAAAATTCAATAATAACGATTTTTCAACAGAATACATAAAAGAACATGCAAGAAATTTTGACACCACGATATTTAACCAAAAAATAAAGAATTTTATTGATAAACAGCTTATTTAAAAATAATATAATTTTTATATATGATTGAATTTAAAACCGCGATTAACCTTATGTTAAAGAATAAATTTTTTGTAGTTTTTTGTGTATCTTTGGGTTTGTTTTTGGGATGGATTAGTTTTTCCATTAATAAGCCTTCCGCGTATGCCGTAGTTTCTTTGGTTCATGACGGAATAAATGAAGAAAATATAGTTCCTTCATATCAATATGACGGTTATTATTTAATAGAGACGACAAGAATTTTTGGCGAAAGATTAGGACAAATATTACTTAATCCTGTTTTAAATAACGATCCGGAAACCACCTTAAATAATTCTTTAAAAATAAAGCGCATTCAGCGTTTAACGCCGGCAGATTATAAAATAATCATAAACGGAGACATATCAGTTTTAAATGAGTATGGTCAGTGGCTTGAGGAAAAAATCAGCGAAGATATAACTTTGTTTGCCCAAGAGACGGGAGAATATGCTAATTTTACTGCTAAGGTTTCTGATTTTAATCCCGTCAGCCAAGTGCCTGTGGTTAATAGGGCGATAGCCGGATCCTTAGTAGGTTTTTTGATTTCAATTATGTTCATTTTGTTCCGTTATTATTTTAAAGAAGAAAAACTGTGATAGTTGGCATAGATATACGTCATTTATCTGCAAGACAGAGCGGAGGTATCGCAGGATACACCGTTCATCTTATAGATTATTTAAGCAAAACGTTTCCGGATACGACATTTAAACTTTTTTCGACAGGAAAATCTTCGCCCGTTGCAGAAAAAATATTGAAGGACAGGAAAAATTTTGTTTTAAAACACATAAATTTACCAAATCGTTTTTTGGATCCTTCGTTTAGATTTTTAAAAGTTCCCTTAATAGACCGCCTTATGGGCGGTATCGATGTTTTTTTAAGTCCTCATTTTTTGTCGACTGCTTTATCTGCTTCATGTCCCCGCATTCTGATAATTCATGATTTATCTTTTGTACGCTTTCCGGAACTATTTTCATGGCAGGATAAATTATGGCACGGTTTGATGGATCCAAAAGCACAAACTCAAAAAGCGGACCGGATAATTACGGTTTCAATGGCCACCAAAAAAGATTTGATGAATATTTGGAAGACGCCTGAAAATAAAATTAAAGTTGTTCATTCCGGCATCGATCAGTTTTTTATGGATAGAGCGGCACACGAAGGAGAAAGGGAGGAAATAAAAACAAAATATAAATTACCTGGTCGTTTTATTCTTGCGTTAAGCGCGATAGAACCCAGGAAAAATTATGTAAATTTGATCAAAGCTTTCGAAATCCTTAAAAATTCTGACCCCAAATCATCAAGCAATCTTTCTTTGGTTATAGCCGGCCCTTTGACTCATAGGGCTTCCGATACTGTCGCTACAGCAAAAAGATCACCCCACAAAAGCGAAATAATTTTTACTGATTTTATAGATGAGAACGACAAGCCTCTGGTTTATGATTTGGCAGAAATCTTTGTCTATCCAAGTCTTTTTGAGGGTTTTGGTTTTCCGCCGCTTGAAGCAATGGCTAGGGGCATTCCAACAATAGTATCAAACCGTTCTTCTTTGCCGGAAATAGTAGGCGAGGCCGCGTTAAGTGTAGATCCATATAATATTTCGGCTTTAGCCGATACTATGGGACGATTGCTTAAAGATGAAAATGCGCGCAATTTCTTGAAGCAAAAAGGTATAAGTAAAGCGAAAGAATACGATTGGAATATTGCTGTCGGACAGATACATTCTATTCTTGAACAAGAAGTTGGTCTAAAAAGAAATAAAATATTTGCTTCTTAGTTATTGTCGATAATTTTTGCATGAAAAAAAATATTACTATAGGCATCGACGCTAGAATGTGGGGAGATAAGCAAACCGGAATCGGCCGGTATGTTTCTTCGCTCAGCGAAGAATTTTTTAAGCAGGCGCCGGAAAACAACTTTGTTTTGTTTATGCGTGATATAAAATATCTCGATAAATACGCGCATTATAAAAATATCAGGTCCGTTAAGGTTAATGAACGATGGTATAGTTTTGGTGAGCAAATAACCCTGCCGGCACATTTTTTAAATAAGAATTTAGATGTTCTTTTTGTTCCTCATTTTAATGTCCCGCTGATATGGCGCGGTAAATTTGTCACTACGATCCATGACGTGACTCCGTTATTTTTTCCGGGGCATCTGCAGAAAGCTTCTTCAATAAGGTCTCGTGCATTTCGGACCGTATTCTCCTCTGCCTTAAAGCGCGCTCAACATATTATTGCCGTATCTTCATATACTAGAGATCAGGTAATTAAAAATTTTGGAAGAAGTTCTTCAGATAAGATCAGTGTAATTTACGAAGGAATTTCAGATTTAGGCGATAAAAATATTACAGAGAATATTTTATTAGCTCATCGCATCAAAAGCGGTATTACTAAGCCGTTTATTTTTTTTGTCGGGGTTTGGCGGCCGCATAAAAATATTACTGGTCTGCTTGAAGCCTTTGCGCTTATAAAAAAGAGGTTCGGAGGTAAATATTTATTGGTTTTAGGAGGCGAAGAAGATCCTCGATATCCTGAAATTAGATCTACTTGGGAAAGATTGGGACTGGAAAATGATATTGTAAGGCCAGGCTTTATACCGGATAATGAATTGCCTCTTTGGTATAAGACTTCCGCAGCAGTTGTTATACCTTCTTTTGTTGAGGGTTTCGGTTTGGTGGGTTTGGAGGCGATAAAATATGGTTCTTTTGTTGCTGCAAGTAGTGGCGGCGCAACTCCGGAAGTATTGAAAGGAGCCGCAGCTTATTTTGATCCACAGGACCCCGCAAATATGGCCCAAGTCATTGCGGGGGTGCTTCAAAGTGAAGAAGAGCAGGTTAGGCAGAAGGAAGAAGCCGGTAAGGTTATAAGTCTTTATTCGTGGGAAAAGTCTGCAGCGCAGACGCTGAATATTTTGCGTAAAGCCGCAAGCGGCCAATAATTAAAATTTTATGGATCCCGTTAGAAATCTTCAGCATAAAAATTTAGGTATAAATTTTTATGCAAAGGACGGCGGGATAATTAAAAAAAGTCTGTACAAGCTTTGATTATCGAACGATTATCAGTTAATACAGACTTCTAACGGGATGGACGGGATTTTTTGGGCTCCACAAATTAAAAAACATTTACAAGAGGAAGAATTCTTTCCGGCAAAGGAAGAATTATTACGCATACTTGAAGAATATAAATTAAGGGAGGACGAGATTAACGGAAGCCACCAAATTTCTAAAACTCCGTTAAATTTGATGCCTCATACGGAAAGCAATTATCCTTTATTTCACTTTTCCTTTTACCAGAAGAAGAATATTTCTTTGAAATGGACTTTAGTTTTTATTATTCCGTTGTTCTTTTTTATTTTTAGTGCGTCAAGCTTCTTTTTTGTTGAGAGAACGCTTGTAATTAGAGAACAGATGATAAAACAAGGAACCGATGCCGCGTTCGATCTTGAAAGGGGGGCCAAGGCCCTCGCCGAAGGTAATTATATGGAGGCGGAAAAAGATTTTGATAACGCGTATCTTAAATTGACCGAAGCACAGCATGAATTTAATGTTTTTGGTGCCGGAATTATGTCTTTGGTATCCCAAATACCTTTTTCGAATCCGATTCGATCAGGAGATAATATGCTTGAAGCAGCTTTGCATCTCTCTTTGTCGGGACGCGCAATGGTCCAATTGCAGAAAGAATTTTCTTCTTTTTCAATAAATAATCTCTTATCCGATAACGTCAATTCAGACAGAATAATAAATTTATCTGCTACAGCCGACACGATCCTTGATGCTGCTAGCCAGATGACTCAGGCGAATGATGCCTTAAAAAAGGTAAGCGCAGTTGATATTCCGGCTTCATTCCTGCCAAAATTTAATTTTTTGAAAGATACGATGGATAGAACATCCGTATATTTAAATGCATTACTGTCCAATCAGAAAACGGTTCTTGCCATGTTGGGTGAGGCGGGTCCCAGGCGCTACCTGCTTCTTTTTCAGAATTCTAGTGAAATTCGCGCAACCGGAGGGTTTATCGGAAATGTGGCTTTATTGAAAATAGCCGACGGCAGTATAGAAAAATTCAAATTTTATGACGTTTATGATCTGGACGGACAATTGGCTGAACATATTGTTCCGCCGCGTCCAATTCAAGATATATCTAGTGCGTGGTCGTTGCATGACGCCAATTGGTTTTTTGATTTTCCCTCGAGCGCCCGTAAAATAAATTCTTTTTATGAAAAAGAAGGAGGAGCGACCTTAGACGGAGTTATCGCATTGAATTCTAGCGTTGCTGAAGACTTGTTGTCTGTTTTGGGACCCGTTCAATTAACTAAAGATGCCGATATTATAAATGCGGAAAATTTAGTTGATAAACTGAATGAATTCGGTGAAAAAGCTGTAAGTAATGATGATTTTAATCAGCGCATGGCGCTTGAGGAAATATTTAATACACTGCTCGGTCGTTTAGGTAAAATGAATAGCGAACAAGCCTTGGCTTTAGCTCGTACCCTGAACAATTCTATTTTAAGAAAAGATATTCAGGTATTTTTAAATAATAATGATGAACAAAATTTTGTATCACTGTTGGGTGTGGGCGGGGCGCGTAATAACGGAACGGGGGACGCATTAGCTGTAATTCACAGCAATATTAATGGTTTTAAAACTGATCGTGTAATAGAAGAGAAAATAGATCTTGAGAAGAAAGTTAATTCAGACGGCTCAACTGAAAACATTTTAACTATAAAAAGGAAACATAACGGAAAAGGTCAAAAATATGATTTTTACCGAAAGGTTAGTAAAGATTATATACGCATTTATGTTCCTCAGGGATCAAGTTTATCTTATGCTTCTGGTTTGACTGCGGACGAATATAATCGCCCTATTGATTACGATCGCCTGAAATTTGTTAACGATGCGGATATTGAAAATATTGTCGCAACGAGTCGTTATGATGAAAGCAATAAAGTTGATATTTTTGAAGAATATGGAAGTACTGTTTTTGGAGGATGGGCTTTTGTAAGTCCTGGAGAAGAGTTGACTTTGATCTTTAAATATATAACTCCCGCCAAAAGAGAATTGATCTCTTCAAAAAAATGGAATTTTATGTTTGAAAAACAATCCGGATTGATACAGGACATTAACCTATCTATAGCCTTCCCAAAAGAGTGGATAATTAAGTGGAATGCTCCGGATAATATCGCAGGAATTAACAACACCTTCATTTATAACGGTAAGCTCATCAGTAATAAGAATTTTGAGGCACAGATAAATTTTTAGTTTACCTGTTCATAATACAGCGAAATGATCTCTTTTCTAAGAAGATTTACAACAAAAATTATAGGTTCTGAAACGCATACCATTACATTGGCTGCTATTATTTTGGCTGCTTCAGCGTTGTTGGCAGATGTTTTGGGAATGTTGCGCGACAGACTTTTAGCTGCGCAATTTGGTGCCGGACGCGAACTCGATATATATAATGCCGCTTTCCGCATTCCTGATTTTATTTTTATTATATTGTTTGGATCAATATCTGCAGCATTTCTTCCGGTTTTTTCAGAATTCCGTTCGAAAAACGAAAAAGATGCCTGGCGCTTAACGAATAATTTATTGTCTTTGGGCATGGTAATTAGTGCATGTCTTTCGGTTTTGTTGTTTTTTGTAATGCCTTTTTTGATGCCTTTGATCTCACCCGGCTTTTCATCTGACGAACAGGATATGGCAATAAAATTGTCAAGACTTCTTTTATTTAGCCCGATCTTTTTTGGTATATCCAGCTTTTTTTCGGGGATCTTACATTATTTTAAAAAATTCCTTCTTTTTTCTTTTGCTCCGGTCATATATAATTTATCCATTATAGGCGGCGTGATATTTTTAGCCCCCACCTTAGGAGTTTGGGGCGTTGTTTTGGGTGTTATTTTTGGAGCATTTATGCATATGCTTATCCAATTACCCGGAGTTTTAAAGGTGGGGTTTTTGCCTCGTTTTCTTTTTTTGCCTCTTCACCCCGGCGTTCGGGAAACATTTTTTCTTTTGTTGCCCAGAGTACCAAGTTTAATGATCGCTAATTTAAATGTTATTGCAATGACCGCTATAGCAACCACATTAAGTGTCGGATCTTTGGCCATTTTTACGTTTGCTGATAATTTGCGCGCGGTTCCGGTGGGTATAATCGGCGTGTCTTTTGCTACAGCAGTTTTTCCCAATTTATCGCAAGCCTGGGCCAAAAATGAAATTAATACTTTTTTTAATATCTTATCTTCGGTTATACGGGAAGTGCTGTTTCTTATTTTGCCGTTGGCGGTGTTATTTATTGTTTTGCGCGCGCAAATAGTTCGTGTGATTTTAGGGAGCGGTAGATTTGATTGGGAGGATACTCAGTTAACAGCAGCCGCTTTGGGTCTTTTTGCTTTGGGTATCTTTGCGCAAGCTTTAATACCGGTTTTTTTAAGAGCGTTTTTTGCCATAAAAGATACGGTGACCCCGTTTGTTGTCAGTATTTTTTGCGTAAGTATTAATATTGCATTGGCCTTAAATATGGCGGAAACATTGAAAGATCAGCAGTCCGGTTTGTTTGTTTTATTCAGTGGGTCTCTTAGTCTTGAAAGTTTTTCTCAAATTTCTGTTCTTGCGCTTCCTGCAGCTTTTTCTATTTCTGCAATTATCCAAATTATTCTTTTGCCTGTAGCGTTTAGAATTCGTTACGGTTCTTTTTTCCGTGGAGAGGACGCTGCGGGTATTTTGAAAATATTTTTGGCAGCTTTGGCGTGTGGCGCCGTTGCTTTTATGGCTTTGAGACCATTGGCTATTATTTTAGATTTAAACCACTTTTACGGTATTTTTGCGCAGGGCTTAATTGCCGGCCTATCCGGAGGATTAACATATATATTAGTATCATGGCTGCTTAAAATATCAGAACTGAATGTTTTTGTGGCGTCTTTTAGAAAACAGTTCATGCCCAAAACAATACCTTTTTCACAAGAAAATATAACAACGTCTTCGCATATAAAATAACAAAATGGATCAGAAAAACATAAGAAATTTCTTAATTATTGCGCATATTGATCACGGCAAGTCTACGCTTGCCGATCGTTTGCTTGAGGTAACAAAAACAGTCGATCCGCGTAAAATGCGGGAACAATTTTTAGATCAGATGGACCTTGAACGAGAACGAGGAATTACCATAAAAATGCAGCCGGTTCGGATGGAATATAAAGGTTCTTCCGGTGAATATATTTTTAATCTTATTGATACTCCCGGTCATGTGGATTTTGGATATGAAGTTTCTCGTTCGCTTGCAGCTGTTGAAGGGGCCATATTATTGGTTGATGCCACCAAGGGTATTCAGGCGCAGACTGTTTCAAATGCAGAATTAGCCATATTACAGGGATTAAAAATAATTCCGGTCATAAATAAAATAGATTTGCCGCAAGCTCGCACTAAAGAGATTTCACAAGAACTAGCCGCGTTTTTGGAAATAGATGAGAAAGAAGTATCATCGGTTTCTGCAAAGACGGGGGAAGGCGTGGCAGAATTATTGAACCGTATTCCGACAGAAATTGAGGCGCCCGCAGGCAAAGAAACCGACAATTTCCGCGCTTTAATATTTGACTCAAGATACGATTCTTTTCGAGGAGTTATTATCTATATTCGTGTGGTTGATGGCGCAATTAAAAAAGGAGATAAAATAAGTTTTGTTGCAAGCAAAGCACGGGGTGAGGCTTTGGAACTTGGTACTTTTCATCCCGAACTTGTGCCGTGCAATGATTTGGGAGCAGGAGAAATAGGTTATATTGTAACCGGATTAAAAGATCCTATGCTTTGCCGGGTTGGGGATACTATAAAATTAAATATTAACACAGTAAAAGTTGAGCCTTTGCCGGGGTATTTGGAACCGCAGCCGGTTGTATTTGCTTCATTTTTTCCAAATAATGCCGACGATTTTCCTTCTCTGGCCGATGCGTTAAACAAATTTAAATTAAATGATGCCGCATTAACGTTTGATGTGACAAGCTCTGATGCTTTGGGCCGGGGTTTTCGTTGCGGTTTTCTTGGAACTCTGCACATGGAAATAACATTGGAACGCTTGCATCGTGAATACGGTTTAACGCTTGTTGCCACCTTGCCCACAGTTAAGATAACAGCGAAATTAAAAAACGGTAAAACTTTTACAGTCATAACTCCAAAAGAATTGCCTTCTCCCGAAACAGTAGAGGGGCTATATGAGCCTTGGGCTAAAATAGAAATTTTATCTTTACCCGAAGATTTACCTTCGGTTATGCGTCTGGTCCAGGAAACGCGCGCTCAGGTAGATGAAATAAAAACGATCGCTTCAACGCGGGTTGTGTTGAAGGCGCAAGTTCCTCTTATCGATATCATTGTAGATTTTGCGGATCGCTTAAAATCTGTATCAAGAGGATACGCTTCAATAACCTGGGAACCGTTTGGGGAAAAACTCGGAGATTTGGTGCGTATGGATATTTTAGTTGCGGGTTCTGAAGTAGAAGCATTTAGTCGTATACTTCCAAAAGACAGGGCAGAGCGCGAAGGACGCGTGATGGTCGGCCGCCTAAAAGAATATTTGCCCCGTCAGCTTTTTTCAGTACCCATACAAGCCGCTATCGGAGGAAATATAATTGCCCGCGAAACACTTTCAGCATTGCGCAAAGATGTTACTGGTTATCTTTATGGGGGAGATTATACCCGTAAACGTAAACTTCTTGAGAAGCAAAAAAAGGGAAAGAAAAAATTAAAAGCTATGGGTAAGGTAGATATTCCTCAAGAAACTTTTCTTGCATTACTTAAGCGAGGAGATTAAAAAACCCCGATTTAATATCGGGGTTATTTTTATGCTATTTCTAAGCGTTCTTTTGGAGAATTTGTGAGACTACGGTATCCATTTTCTGTAATTACCAGAGTATCTTCGATCCGAACGCCGCCTACCCGAGGATAGTAAAGTCCGGGTTCTACCGTAACTATATTATTTTTTTCCAATATATCCTGCGTGGAGCCATTTAAGCTTGGTTTTTCGTGTATCTCTACACCAACACCGTGTCCAAGCCCATGGATAAATCCCTGTGGACCACCCTGTAACATTTTATTTTGAAAACCGGCTTCTTCTAATTTAGCCACAGCGATAACGTTTGTTTCTTTTGCGGGCAAGCCAGGCTTAAGAATATCTATAGCAGCTTGCTGTGCATCAAGTACCGCACGGAACATTCTGGATAGTTTTTTGTTGGCCTTGCCTTTGCAGAAAGTTCTTGTGGTATCAGTAAAATATCCGTTTGTAAGCGAGCGGGGGAATACATCCATAACAATGGGCGTGTGGGCTTTGATTGGCCCATGTCCTTCGTTGTGCGGCTCATATGAGTCGATCCCGGAAGAGATGATGGTATGGGCACCAAGACAATTATATTTCCATAAATGAGCTGTAACGATTTGCTTGAGCAATTCTGAGGTCACTATTGTTTCATCAAGCGCAAGAAACCCTGCTGAATTTATTTTTGCTTGTTTCAATATTTCTACTGCTTGGCTTATCGCTTCATCGGTGTAGCGGCTAATTTCTTCTATGTAGGAAATTTCTTGAGGAGTTTTTATTGAACGTTCATAGAGAAAACTTGCAACAGGATTTATGGTGTAGCCTAATTTTTCAAGATCCTTGCCGTGAGAATAGGGGAAGTGTTCATATTGAACATTAAGCGTTTTTACGCCCAACTCTTCAAGTATTCCATGCAGCACAATAGTTATATATGTAACAGATTCTTCATTTTTAAGCAGATCATTTCCGCGTTTATAATAATTCCATTCAGACAAGACACGTGCGCCCAAAATCTCTTTTTTCGCTCTGGAGAATTCAAGTGGATTTACGAGTACAATTTTATCTTGTCCGGTTTGAACAAAAATTATCGGGTCGGGCGCCCAAAATCGCGTTGCCCAAAACAAGTCAGCGTTTGTTTCGGGGCTGGCAATAATAACTATTGCTTCTTGCGGTCCAAGCACTTCTGCACCGTAATAGGTTTTAAAATAGCTAGCGCAACTATATTATTTAAAAATACATCTGTCAATAAATGTCAATAAAATCGGAAACCAGTTTGTTTTTGACTTTTTAAACGATTTATTATATATTTTAGCCAACTGTTGTTTCTTTGAAATATGAAAGGAGTTTAGCTGTGGCGAATTCTCCTATGCCGCGTTTGGAATGGCATGACGGTAAGATTTATAAGTATCCATGTCCTGCCGATAGGAAAATGGGTTTGTTCTTTAAGGGATTCATGTACGGCATAAGTATATTTGAAGGCATAAGAGCTTATTGGAATCCCGAATTAGAAAACCTTTTTGTTTTTCGTATTCGCGATCATTTTGAGCGCATGATTAATAACGCTATAGGAATCATGAAATTTGATGTGCCATATACGGCTGATGAGCTGACAGAAGCAACATTGAAGTTATTGCGAAAAGAAAAATACAGAACAAATGTTTATATACGTCCTCTCATTTTCTTGAATGATATGGGAGTTGGCGTAGACGGCAATAGCGTTTCTGTAATTATCGTTGCGGTGCCTTTCGAAAAGTATAATCTTAAAAATAAAGACAGTCTGAGTGTTTGTCTTACGACTTGGCGCCGTGCTGATAACAGCATGTTGCCTCCTCGCGGCAAAATAGGCGGGCTTTATGCTCAGTCGCATCTGGCCAAAAAAGAAGCCAGATTAGCTGGTTACGATGACGCAATTTTTCTTAACGCAAACGGCACAATTTCCGAAGGAAGCGCTGCCAATATTATGTGGGTCAAGAACGGCAAATTATATACGCCAGATACTGATTCAAATATTTTGGAAGGCATAACCAGAAAAACAATTTTTGAACTTGCCACAAATGAACTAGGGTTAGAAACATTAGAGGGGGAATGGTCCTCGGGTTGGATTTACTCTGCAGATGAGCTTTTCTTCTGCGGGACCGGTGCCGAGATCGAACCTATTTCAAGCATTAACAAAACCCACGCGGTCGGGAATGGTTCAGTGGGTCCCATAACCCTTAAGATCCAAAAAGTGTATTTTGATATAGTGTATGGCCGAGATAGAAGCCACAGCGAGTGGTTAACTCCTGTTTACCCCGTTAGAAATTTACGATAATCAATAAAGCTGATCGATTTTTGTGATAATAGCTATAATGTAAATGGCCAGAAAAGGGAATTACCTTTTTTGGCCTTTAGTTTTAACCGTAAATTTCTAAGCGGGGTTTATTAAAAACAATAAACCCTTCTTTTTAAAGAAGGGTTTTATCATATAAAATTAGCTTGTAAACTAGGTTTAAATAGGCAAAAATGGATACAGGAGAGACTTAATATAGTAATCCCGGCATGAAAGACAGAATCGTAGTTAGGGCTACAAGTATAATAACCGCATACCAAAAGAATTTAGCTATTTTTTTCGCTGTTTTCTTTGCGTTAGGCCACTTTAGTTTCATATTTTAAATTGTATAGCTTTATATTATGCCAGGTAGTGAAAATTCGACTGTTCGCTAAAAGCGAACAAAAAGTATCTGGCACGAGTAATCTAATTATAAAAATTTTAACAATAACTAGAGATTCGTTTATTAATGTAACACATATATAGTCGAATTTCTACTATCTGGTATGCGACGCAAGTTAGTAAATAATCGTATAAAATTTGTTTTTATTCCTGTGGTCATTATTATTGCCGGCATTCTATTTAATGCCGCGCGTGTTCAGTATGAGGTTTGGAAAACACAGGAATATATTAAAAAACTTGAACAGAAGACAAGTAAATTAGAACAAGAAAACGCTTCCGTATTGAGTCTTATAGAATCAGCTTTGAATGATCCGGTTAAGATAGAGCGCGAAGCGAGGGCAAGATTAAACTTAAAAAAACCCGATGAAGAGGTTGTTATTTTAATTCCACAAAAAGACGGGCAAACCGAACAAATTAAAGAAAAGGATGGATTAAAAGAAGATTCAGGCGAATCTTTTCTGGCTCAATTATGGAATAAAATCTTCGGCAAAGAAAATAAAGAAGAATAGATCGCGGGATTCGTATAATGGCAGTACACGACCTTCCCAAGGTTGAGGCGCCAGTTCGATTCTGGTATTCCGCTCAGTTTAAGGGTTCTTCTCTTCGTTGTTAGCGACCCAGTTCTAATTTTTTGATGTTAAATAAATTGGGGCTGGGGAGCTCTACAACGACGTAATCCCGCTTTGCGGGAGATTCCCTTCACTCGCTTAATTTTTATTGCGTGAATTTATGAATATCGTATTGCTTAAAAACTTCGCAATATATCCTGAAGCAGAAATGAATAAAGAGCTTCTGGAAAGATTAGGAATTAGATGCATGCTTCAGAAAGGCAATCTTGCGGCTGGCGCAGAATTTACCGGTACTGTTGGTGACGCAAACCTTTTTGTTTCCTCGAGAGATTACACAAAAGCTAAAGAGATTTTAGATTTGGAATAATAAATGTTCCGTGAAGGATATGTAATAAGTTTTAATATTGTTGCGCGTTTTACATAGGGAAAAGTAATATCTTGACTTTAATCGGAGATGCTTTATAATTTTATCGGATCTTTTAAATAGGTTTTAGAGCCTTGGAGGGCATGTAAGTGCTTGATTCCTACAACACTAACAATGAGCCGTTTGTTGCTAATCTTTCTGAAGAACGTGTTTCCGAAGCCTTGATGTGGCAATGTAAAAAGTGCGGTTATTCCGAAAGCGTTCAGGGACGTATGCAAAACGGAACTATTCATATCGATGAAAATAACGATTTTTATATAGTCAATTGGCGAATTTTCCGTAACGAAGTTTTTGTTAAAGAAGTTCACGTGATTTATCACGTACCGCATGCCGCGTTGAACGCAGCTGTCAAGAATTTTGAGGGTCGACTCGGGAACATTCCACAAAGTCAGCTGGGTTGTTGCGGAAAAATCGAGCTGTTTGCCTGGGGGCAATACGTTGACCCCGCAACTCTTCGGTATAAGATAAACGAAATACGAATTCATCAGGCGAGATAATTCAATTTTGAAGCTCCTTTTTTGAGGAGCTTCTTTTCTTGTTTTTTCTGTTATGATAAAAGAATAGTTATTGCCAGAGTGGCTCAGTGGTAGAGCAACTGTTTCGTAAACAGTAGGTCGTGGGTCCGATTCCCACCTCTGGCTCCATAAGTAAAGACAACTGTAATCATAATAAAGCGCAGGAATAATTATTCTGCGCTTTTAAATTATAAAACATTGACGCAAAACAGTTTAAATGCCAAATTAAGCTTAAAGCACATTGTCATAGTGCGGTGCGTAAAGTGGGTAAGGAAGTATCTGAAGAAATCATAGCAAAATTCAACAGTGAAATTATACCCTCGTTCAAAGATGAACTTTCTTCTATTTTAAGATTGGATCAGCGGGGCGTTCGGCAATTTCCTTCAGCGGCAAACTCTCTTTTGGGCAGGGCCATTGCCCAGCTGTTATTAATGTCAGATAAAACCTCGATTGAAGAAGTTAATGAAATAGATCCAGATCTTTCTTTATCTGTAATTCTTTTAACTATAACTTCTCTTAATGGGGTTCTTCCTCTGGATTATCCATTTATTATAGTTGCCGTGGAATGCTTAGAAGATAAACAATGGCGTTTTATTGTTTTGGTTCGAAACAAAATTCCCGGTATGCATGACAATTTAAACGCTTATCTTCTCCCTATCCTTTGCGTAAAAAAATTTGAAGATCTTTACGCCAAAGATTTTAATATAAATAACGTGCGTTATGAGTCGCGGCCTGACGATTTGCCGGATATATTTAAAAACTAATTATGAATACCTCGTAAAATACGCGAGGTATTTAATTTTGCAGAGAATCATTGTGAGTTGACAACCTATTCAATATATGCTATATTATAAAATGTTGGCGGCAGACTGCGTTGATTACATTGTGTAACCAACGGCAACCGCAAACGTCGAGGCATAATCAAGGCCCAAGACAGCGCTTGCGGGAAGGTTTGTCGCCAACACCAACTTTGTACTTTTAAACATCCATTCGCAATTATCTGTGGGATGAGCTGCCATCAAGGTGCGCTTAACGAAGGATCCCTCCTCCCTCGTTTGAGCGGCTCTGAAGCTGTATGGGCACAGCATATGAGAGCTCATCCCACAAAATCTTTGCCGTCCAACCCTAATTTTTAATTAGAGCTGGACGGTTTTTTATTTATAAAATATCCTCAACTAAAGGTTTGTTTTTTATATTTTTTTGTGATACCTTTAAGGAGATGACCATAACGATTGAAGAGATTGGGCATAAACTTGAAGCACTTTCTTCGCGCGTAAAGAATACGCGCGAACGGCTTTGACTTGCCCAAACTCAAAAATAAGATAGAACAGCTTGAAGGCAAGACAATACAACCTGGTTTTTGGGACGATAGAAAAACGGCCGAAACTATAGTAGGAGAGTTGTCGGCTCTTAAGGAAACCGTTTCTTTTTGGGAAGAATTCCAGAAGAACATAGAGAAAGAAAGAGAAAAACTTCATTTTATATCCGAATGGGAAAAGGAAATAGGCAACGAAGAACCCGAAAAAGTTGGTCAAATGATCGAAGATATAAATAACCGTAGTCGCCAGTTTGAAAAAGAATTAAACGCCAAAGAAATAGAAACATTTCTTAACGGTCCTCATGATAGTTTTTCGGCAACTCTGCAGATATCCTCAGGAGCCGGCGGTACCGATGCTGCAGATTGGGCTTATATGCTTTTACGGATGTATATGCATTTTGCTCAAGGTAAAAACTGGAAAGTAAAATTGTTGCATGAGCATAAAGCGGAAGAGGCAGGTATAAAGAATGCGATCATCGAAATTTCCGGAAAATACGCTTATGGTTTCTTGAGGTTTGAGAGCGGCGTGCATCGATTGGTAAGAATTTCACCGTTTGATGCCGCTAAGCGCCGTCATACATCTTTTGCGATGGTAGAAGTTTTGCCGGTATTAACTGAGGATCTTTCAAAAAAAATAGTTATCAGAGAAGACGATATTGAAGTCGATACTTTTCGTTCTTCCGGTCCGGGAGGACAGAATGTTAATCGCAGGGAAACTGCAGTTCGCATTACTCACAAGCCCAGCAAGATTGTAGTAGAGTGTCAGGCTGAACGTTTGCAGGGCGACAATAAAAGAAGGGCCTTAGAACTTTTAGCCGCTAAATTAGTTGCACGTGATGAAGAAGTAAAAAGAGAAGAAATGTTGCGTCTAAGAGGCGAAAAAGTTTCAACGTCATGGGGCAATCAGATACGGTCATATGTTTTACATCCGTATCAAATGGTTAAAGATCATCGCACGGGAGCAGAAGAACACAATATTAATGCGGTACTGAACGGAGATTTAGATATTTTTATAGAAGCAGAAATTAATCAATTTGGAGGAAAATAGTGTTTATATCAAAGATTAAATATCAAATATTAAAATTAAAGAAGCTCGCCTACGGCGAGCAACCAAAATTTTGATTTTTGCATTTTGATTTTTGAATTAATTTGTGATTCGTTTCGAAAATGTTACAAAACAATACGGTAAAGACATTCCCGCAGTGGAAGATATAAGTTTTAATGTAGCTAAGGGAGAATTTGTTTCGCTTGTCGGTCATTCCGGGGCAGGAAAATCTACCCTGCTTAAACTTTTAATTGTTGAAGACAGACCTAGCAGTGGCGAGGTTTTTTTAGATGATGTTAATGTAAATAAAGTTAGTCCTGCTCAGCTTCCAAAAATACGCAGGAAAGTGGGCGCTATTTTTCAGGATTTTCGTTTATTACCCGATCGCAATGCCTGGGAAAATATAGCTTTTGCTCTGGAGGTGTCCGGAGCCAGCAGTAAGGACATTAATTCTATAGTTTCTCAAGTTTTGAAATTGGTTGGATTGGAAGATAAAGCCAAAAAATTTCCCAAACAGCTTTCCGGAGGGGAAAAACAGCGGGTCGCGATAGCTCGTGCATTGGTCCACAATCCCGATGTTATAGTGGCAGACGAGCCAACCGGAAATCTTGACCCCGTAACCTCATGGGATATCATTCGTTTATTGGCTCGTATCAATGAACTTGGCGGAACATCGATAATTTTAGCCACACATGACCGTGAAATAGTTAATGCTTTGGAGAGAAGGGTTATTACTTTGGATCATGGTAGGCTTATAAGGGACGAAATTAAAGGTAGATACGTTTTATAATTAAGATATGTTGACCTTTTTTAGAATAATTCGTACAGGCATTTTGAGTTTCTGGCGCAATCGCTGGTTGTCTTTGGCTACAGTTCTTATTTTGGTTATTTCGCTTTCTATACTTACCGGTTTAGTTTTAGTTTCAAAGGCCACCGATAGTTTGGTTGCGGAGATCCGGGATAAAGTTGATGTTAGTGCGTATTTCCTTCCCGAAACAACAGAGGAAGATATACTTGCGGTTAAGGAAGACTTGAATAACTTTCCAGATATTGCACAAGTAACTTATATTTCCCGCGAAGAAGCATTGCTTAAATTCCGTGATGCGCATTCTGATAATGAGGTTATTTTACAATCGCTAGACGAGATAGGGGATAATCCTCTGGAAGCAAGTTTGAATATTAAAGCTACACAGGCCTCGGCATATAAGGCTATCGCTAATTTTTTGGAATCAAAATACAGTGATTATCTTGATAAAGTAAATTATCGGGAGACAGCCAATATTATAAATAGACTTTTCAATATTACAGATACCATCCGTAAAGTTGGTCTTTTGGCAAGCGCAATTCTTTTATTTATTGCTTTTTTGGTAACGTTCAACACCGTACGGCTGGCAATTTTCAGTATGCGCGAAGAAATATCAATTATGCGTTTAGTTGGCGCCTCTAATTTTTTCATTCGCGGACCGTTTCTTGTGGAAGGTATTTTGGGCGGGTTTTTGGCAAGTATTATTACTTTCGCCTCGTTTTACGCCATAACATATTTTTTGGCACCGCCGATTTCCGGATTTTTATCAGGCCTTAATCTGTTTAGTTATTATAGTTCGCACTTATTGTATATTTTTGGCTTACAGCTTGCGGTCGGCGTGGCAGTGGGTATAGTTTCTTCTACTATTGCAATAAGACGATATCTTGAGGCTTAAATAATAAAGCACGAGCAAATTTATTTGCCACCCGCCCAAAAGGTGGTATTTTAAATATGTATATTGCGGGATCGCTTGCCTGCCGGTAGGCGGGTCTAACAGTAGGACTGCAGACTCTGAATTTGCATATCTTGGTTCTGAGCCAGAGGCTCATCCGCCTTCGGCGGAGAATCTTAAAAATATGTTTTTTATTTATATAATCTTGAGTTTAAGCCATAGCACTAGATATATTGGATCAACAGATAATATTGAGAAAAGATTGAAAGAACATAATCGTGGAAGGGTTAGATATACAAAAGGGCGTCGACCTTGGCAATTAATTTATAGTGAAAGATTCGTAACATTAAGTTTAGCGCGTAAACGCGAAATATATTTAAAATCTGGACAAGGTAGAAAATTTATCGACAACATTCTTTCTGAAGCTGCGGGGTCATCTAACGGTAGGATAGCTGACTCTGAATCAGCTCATCTAGGTTCGAATCCTAGCCCCGCAGCTTCGGACGGAATATCTATATAAATCTTGGTTCTGAGCCAGAGGCTCATCCGCCTTTGGCGGAGAATCTTCGCCAAAGGCGAATCTGCCTCTGGCATGACAAGCCCGGCAGCGCTGTTCAAGAATTCAAAGCAAGCCCCGCAGCCATTCGGCAAGCTCAGGGCAAGCCACTTCGACCTGATGTGAGTTTGCCGAAGGGTCTTGAGTAAACGAAGCGCATCGAAGGACAAATATGTGTTACGTTTATTTAATTTTATCAGTATTAAATATTAATTTTAATTATTCAATATGAAATTATTTTCAAAAAACAATAATTTTGTTAAAGATGCCGTTCCGATTATTTTGGTCGTGGCCATAATTGTCGGCTTTATATTAACCATCGTTTGGTTAAATAAGAAAAGCGCTTCTTCTCCGGAATCTGCCGAGAAGATACAGCTGGCTCAATGTCTTAAAGAAAAAGGAGTTAAAATGTACGGAGCCTTTTGGTGCTCTCATTGTCAGGCTCAAAAGACAATGTTCGGCACTGCCGCATGGAAAGAACTTGATTATGTTGAATGTTCTCCCAATAACGACCGCAGAGCTCTTGCTCAGGAATGTAAAGATGCAAATATCTCAGGTTATCCAACTTGGGTATTTCCGGACAGTTCGCGTCTGCAGGGCGAGCAAGAACTTAAATTATTAAGCGAAAAAGCAGGATGTAATTATTCAGAAAAATGATCTTACGCCGCTTAGCGATAGTATTTTCTATTTTGGGATTGATAATTTCCTCATACGCCTTGTATTTACATTTTCGTCCGTTGGGGGATTCTTGGTGCGATCTATCAACCGCATTTTCATGCGATCTTGTAAATAAAGGTCCGTGGTCTGAAATATTTGGTGTTCCTGTGGCGTTTTTTGGAATACCGGGTTATGCTTTTTTATTGTTTTTGTCTGCTTTTCGCCCCAAGCATTGGCAGCGATGGTTTCTGTTGGCAGCTTTGATCGGGATAGCTTTTTCGCTTTATCTCACTTATCTTGAAGCTTTTGTAATTTTGGCTTGGTGTATAGTGTGTTTATCTTCTCTGGCGGTCATAACTATTCTGGGATTTATCGGTTTATTATTACAAAAAAATTTAAAAAATATATTTAAATTATGAAACGACTCTATAAAAGTAAAACAAATAAAGTTTGGGCAGGTATTATTGGAGGCGCAGGGGAATATTTTAATGTAGATCCAGTGTTGTTGCGCCTGACTTGGTTGCTTATAGTTGTTTTTACGGGATTTGTTCCGGGTCTAATAGCTTATATCTTCGGCATGCTTATTGTTCCTTCGCAAGACGACAATTCTTCTGCTGAGTAAACTGAATTATTAATGCAAATAAAAACACTCCGGTTATATGCCGGAGTGTTTTTTAGTCTTGGCTCCACCGGCAAGCAATATTTTGGTAGCTTTTACTTACTTTACGTGTCAACTGGTCCGGCCGCTCAAGTGTGTTATTATAAGAGCGCTTAAAGGTTTAATTTTAAAAATGAACATAAAAATAATAAATATAATCGGCATTTTGGTCATATGCGGACTTTCTTTAGGAGTATTTTTTTGGATTGATCGTAGTCAAACCGTTAAGAAAAATGAATTGCTATCTGTAGCTGAAATTTCAGAAACCATAAAAATTCCCGAAGCAGAAACAGAAAATATGCACCCCGTTTTAATTCCGGCTTTGATGAAAAAAGAATTTGACGGACGCGAATTAAAACTTGTCAGGATTCTTGATGAAAATGAAGTTTATACCCGCCATTACATTACGTATAAGAGCGGGGATTTAACGATATCCGGGATACTGAATATTCCAAAAGGTCAGGGTCCTTTTCCGCTTTTGGTTCTTAATCACGGATATATTGATCCCGAAATTTATACTAATGGTCGCGGTCTCAAACGTGAACAGGATTATCTTGCGCGTCATGGTTATGCGGTTATTCATTCCGATTACCGTAATCATGCCGAATCAACTAAGACGGAAAGCGCGGACCTTAGTTTTCGCTTCGGTTATACCGAAGACGTCATTAATGCTATTTTAGCAGTACAAAAAGCAGGCCTTCCAAATATAGATATACAAAATGTCGGCATGCTGGGTCATTCAATGGGTGGGGGCGTTGCGCAAAATGTTATGGTTGTGCGTCCGGATTTAGTTAAAGCGGTTGTGCTTTTTGCTCCTGTAAGCGGGGACGCACGGCATAATTTTGAGCGTTGGGTGGTTAGACGTCCCGAAATCGCACAAACTATTTTATTGACATATGGAAGCCCGGAACAAGAACCGCAGTTTTGGGATAATATTTCTCCTATAAATTTTCTCAGCAGAGTTTCATCTCCGGTTATGATACATCATGGTACTGCTGACGAATCCGTACCGATTGAATGGTCTCAAAATCTGGAAAATAAACTTAAAGATGCGGACAAAGAAGCCGTCTTTCATATTTATGAGGGTGAACCGCACGAATTTACTGCTGCGTGGCCGCAAGTTATGAAGCGCACCACGGATTTCTTTGATCTATACTTTAATAAGTAAATAATAAAGTAAATAACATGTTACAATTATTTTAATTGATTATGTTTTCAAAACTTTCACCACAAATCATAGGGTTTTTACAGGCGTGCGGTTTAACTTTATACATACTTTTTATTGCGACTGTAATGAACGTTATTTCCACGCAAAATTCTTTGCCGGATACGTTTTTGGCTCCGGCTATTTTTCTGATGCTTTTTGTGATTTCCGCACTTATCTCGGCCTCGCTTGTTTTTGGTTATCCTGTAGTACTTTTCTTCAATGGCAGGAAAGAGGCCGCAATAAAAATTGTTTTATGGACCGGAATATGTATGGTGGTTTTTTTGCTGGTATTGATCTTGTTAAGTTTAATTTTTTTGTCTAAAAAATAAAATTTAGTGATATATATGCATGAAGAAAAGATAAGGGAGGACGGCGATTTATCACCGGAATTGTATAAGGTTGCCAGGCAAAAAGGAACTGAAGCGCCTTTTTCGGGCGAATATTGGAATAATCATGAAAAGGGCATGTATCATTGCGCGGTATGCGGCAATGAGATTTTTTCTTCAGAAACAAAATTTGATTCAGGTACCGGCTGGCCAAGTTTCACGGAATCGGCGAATTTAGAGAATATTGAATTAAAAGAAGATTTGGATCTTGGAATGAATAGGATAGAGGTTATATGCAAAAAATGCGGCGCGCATTTGGGTCATGTTTTTAATGACGGCCCCGAAGAAAAAGGAGGTAAGCGATATTGTATCAATTCGGTTTGTCTTAATCTTAAAAAAAGCGGATAATTTTTATAGAATATCTTTTGGTTAGCATAACAGTTAGAGATATGATATCTTTTAGGTGATAACAGTTAAACGTTTAAATGCTTAATAATATTTATAAATTAGATATAACTATTTTTGATCTATTGGATATCGTTATCGTGGCGGTATTGATTTATATTCTTTTAATTTGGTTGAAACAGACCCGCTCGCGCAGCATAACCATCGGCATGTTCATAGCAGGCGCGGTTTACTTATTTGCGAGGAATTTTAATTTGCGAATTACATTATTTATTTTTGAGGGATTCTTTTCAATATTTTTGATCGCGCTGGTCATTATTTTCCAGGCGGACATCCGGAGGTTTTTTGAGGTTATAGGCGTTTGGGGAATAAAGAATAGGTTTAAACGTAATACTTCAACCATTATTCATATTGCCGTTGTCGATACGATAATAAAGGCAGTTGAGAATTTATCGTTGAAAAAAATGGGGGCCTTGCTTGTTATTCGTGGTAATGAAACTATCGAGCGTCATTTGAATGGAGGCGTTGCTTTGAACGGTCAGTTAAGTGTAAATTTGCTCGAAAGTTTGTTCGATGATAATTCTCCGGGGCACGACGGCGCATCTATCATTGAAAACGATATTCTGACAAAATTTGGAGTTCACCTTCCTTTATCAAACGATCTTATACAGATAAAACAGCACGGCACTCGTCATGCCGCGGCATTGGGATTAGCTGAGCGCAGCGATGTTTTTATTATAGTGGTATCTGAGGAGTCGGGGGATATTTCTTTAGCATTTGACGGTAAACTTGAAAAAGCAGAAGATCCGGGAAAATTGCGCGCGGCTATGGAAAATTTTTATCGGGAAAAATATCCGCAGAAACGCTGGCAAAGTTGGGAAAATTTGCTTAAAAAACACTATTTGGAAAAAATAATTTCAATACCTATAGCTTTTATAATTTGGTATTTGTCCGCCAGGTAGTGAAAGTTTGATTTTTTATAAATTACGCGTATCGAATCAGTTTTGCAATTTTGATAAGTAAAAGTAGTAACTTTTAAATTTACGAATAGATTTTGTTCGCCAGAGGCGAACGATCAAACTTCTACTACCTGGTCCGCAAGATAAGAAAAAACCATCCGTTGTTATAGTAAAAACCCCCGCATTTTTAAATGCGGGGGTTGTATTTATAAAATAATTGTTTGTTTTCTGTCCGGACCCAAAGATATATATTTAATGGGAACATGGACTTGTCGTTCTATGAATTTAATATAATTTCTTACTGCGTTTGGCAGTTCATCCAGTTGTTTTATATCCTGAAGTTCGGCAGACCATCCTTTGAGGTCATTAACATAGCTTACCTCTCCGTCGGAGCCATAGAATATTCCTACGCTTAATTTGCCTAGCGAGCTCAAGACGTCTAATTTGGTTATCGCGATTTCGCTTATGCCATTTATGTTGATTGCCTCGATTAGCGAAACGAGATCTAGCCATCCGCACCTCCGTGGTCGTCCTGTTGTTGCTCCATATTCCTTGCCTTTTTCTCTTATTCGCTCGGCAGTTTCTTTGTCCATCTCGGTAGGGAAAGGTCCTTCGCCTACGCGCGTACTATAGGCTTTTATAACGCCTATTACTTTATCTATTTTCGTGGGAGGAATTCCTGACCCTTGGCATGCCGCGGCCGTTCCGCAACCTGAAGAGGTAACATATGGATAGGTTCCGAAATCTATATCAAGCATAGCGCCTTGCGCGCCTTCAAGTATTATTCTCTCGTTGTTGTCTAAAGCTTTAGTAACTATTGTTAAAGTATCTGCAATATATGGTTTTAGTGATTCTGCATATCTAAGATATTTATCGATAATATCTTGTGGCCAGGATATTTTGTCTTTGGAGCCCAACGCTTTGAGAATTGCTGAACTTTCTTCGTGGGCAAGGCGGAACTTTTTAACAAAGCTGTCTTTGTTTAGCATGTCGCCTACGCGTAATCCGTTGCGGGAGATCTTATCCGACATCGCCGGACCTATTCCGCGCAAAGTGGTGCCTATTTTGTTTGACCCGCGTTTTTCTTCTTGTGCGCGGTCGCGCATTATATGCCAGGGCATGACAAGATGTGCGAGCGTACTTATTATAAGGCGTCCGCCAAGATCTAAGTTTATTTTTCTTAGCTCTTCTATTTCAGTAAGCAGAGTTTCCGGATTAACTACTACGCCGTTGCCGATGATGCATTTGGTTGAAGGATAAAATATACCCGAAGGTATTAAATGAAGAGCAAATGTGCCGTGTTCATTTACTATGGTGTGGCCGGCGTTGTTTCCGCCGTTAAAACGGATAACATAATCGGCATTTTGGGCAAGCATATCTACTATTTTGCCTTTGCCTTCATCGCCCCATTGAGCACCCAAAACCACAGTGACAGGCATCTTATATCTCCTGTTTAATTATCAAAATACAGCTATTAGTTTATATAGCTTTAATTGTGCTTAGTTGCAAATCACAAACGATTAATTAATGCTTAGAATCATTAGGGTTTGTATTTGGGTTTGGTGCTTATAGTGGAAGTATTTTTTGCTAATTGTCGGTATAAAATATTATTGTGCTACATGCTAACAATTTGCGAGCGGTTTTTGAGGTCATTTTGGCAAGGTCTTTGCGCGATAGCGCAGAGCAAAATGATCGAAACCTCGCAGGCCGTCGCTGGACGGCCGAGAATGAGCGAGAAAATTTGTTAGCGATGGAGCCGTCCCGAAAAAGAACTAAAAAATCAAGTAATTGTGGATAACTGTATTTGCCGTATAGTTATGAAAGAGCGAAAATACAGGTGTAGATTCTTCTACACCCCACTCGCTCTTTCGCCCTCACAGGCACCCAACCCAACTCACTTGTTCTTTCCAACACAACCCAATTTTTCAACCCGCGGGACCCATAATCGGTCCCTCTTTTCTTATTTATCGTCTGCAAAGACGATTTTTTATTTGAATATTGATTATTTTTTTTATAATGTTACCATTTTATTAAACTGGAAAAAGTTCTTTGAGAGCTGATATGAATAAGCCGTATGTTTTGACCAAAGCCGAACATATTTTATGGTTTTTGATTGTAGCGCTTTTTGCTATCGCTTTTGCTGTACTATATTTAACGGGAAATGCATTGTTCTTTTTTGTAATATTGGTTCTGGCCAATATCGTTTCGCTTATCAGTTTAATTTATTACGTGCGTACACATATCAATAAATAAGTTTAATATATCCGGCTTTAATTTTTATAAAATGAAGCCGGTATTTTTATAAAGTACGGATTTATCCGGCTAGATTATCTAAAATTAATGATCAGGTCGGATAGAGCTTAAGGGTTGCTTTTTTATTTTCTTAAATTAGAATTAAAATAATCCGGTTTATTAAAAAAGGGGAGCGGAATGCGAATTTCAAGCAAGTTCTTTAAATTTTTGCCTTTGATCGGAGCGTTTTTCTTCGGTGTCGGTATGTATTTTCATGATTTGGCAATTAGTCATGTCGTAGAAATCACTTGTTTAAGCATAAGCGTTTTCATCGCTCTTTATATGGGAGTCGTAATTTTTATCCAGCAACAAAAAATACTGCGCGTATTAGAGGAAGGAAAAAGAAAAGAAATATAAGCCACCCCAAACCGGGTGGTTTTTACTATTTTTAATTTGCCCAACTCTAATTCTTAATTAGGACTGTGGCTTGCCCAGCCCAATTTTATTTATTCTACCTTTATTTAATAAAGACTAAAAAATACAAAACAAAATATTTACTTAGAAATTGGTTCAAATACAAAATTGGAGCTGGGTTGCGTTTTATTTTTATATAAGGCATTCTAGAGAAGAAGATTAATTCCAAAAAATGTCTAAATACTATAATTCTCAGAGAGTAAAAGGATTATACGATCCAAAGTCAGATAGCCCTTTTAGATTATCAAGATCAAAGATAGATCTTTTTTTAGAATGCCCCCGATGCTTTTTTTTGGATAGGCGCCGCGGGATAGGCCGTCCGCCTGGTTTCCCTTTTTCCCTAAACAGCGCTGTAGATGCTCTGTTGAAAAAGGAATTTGATATTCATCGAGCGGGCAAAACGGCTCATCCTCTTATGCAAGCTTATGGCGTGGATGCGGTTCCTTTTGACGATCCGCGCATGGATGAATGGCGTGATGCTTTGCGTCGTGGCATTACTTATCATCACGCGCCTTCTAATCTTATGGTCACCGGAGGCATAGATGATGTATGGGCTAACCCGCAAGGAGAGCTTATTATCGTTGATTACAAAGCCACGTCAAAAGAAGGCAAGGTTAATCTTGATGCGGAGTGGCAGGACGGCTATAAACGCCAGATGGAAATTTATCAATGGCTATTCCGTAAAAATAATTTTCGTGTTTCTTCAACGGGTTATTTTGTTTATTGCAACGGGAAAACCGATCGCAGGGCTTTTGACGGCAAATTGGAATTTGAAATCGATTTAATACCGTATCAAGGAGATGATTCGTGGATAGAGAGCACCCTAAATCAAATTCGCGACTGTTTGAAACAAGATTCTATTCCCGATGCCGCCTCAGAATGTGATTACTGCGCGTATATTAATTCGATCGGCAAACAGCAATAACCAAAAATAGGTATTGCTATAATTGAAAATATAGTTTATAATTAAGATATAATAAGTAAATTAATTTTTATGGGATTATTTGAAAGAATTCGCGGCGAGAAGCCCGAAGAATATTTAGAAAAATTGAGAAAAGAAAGAGGAGAAGAAGCGCTCGGATCTGCAACAGACGCCGGCGCAATAGATCCTGAAACCGCGACTCACGCGGAAACAATTGAGGCTTGGCGAATCCAACCCAGCGCCAACGATCCTGCTTCTCGTGCGGCAGATAGAATAGCACTTGAACAGGCAAGAGCGGCTGAACAGGCCCAGTCTGCATCGCAGACAGAAGGACAAGCTGAAGATAACAATAAAACCGCTTAAGTTTAGTTATTTCTTTACCAGGTTAAAAAGAGCCCCAAGGGGCTCTTTTTGCTTTTTTAAAAACAACTCTCCTTGGTTCGATACAGCTCACCATAATTCGCCCCGTACTGCGGGGCTACGGCGGAGTGCTCAATTTTGTAACCACTCGTTATACGACTCGCAGGCAAAATTGGCAAAATAAGGTAGAATAAATATATGTATCCCGTTAGAGGCAGCAAAACGGGAAATTCTATGTATTTTGCGTTATGGTTAGACAGTAAATTTTAAGCAGGTTTAAGCGCAATATTACGGAAGCGCTTTTATTTCTTCCGTAAAGCGTTTCCTGTCTCTAATGGGATGGAAAATAAAAACGACCTATTATTTTCGAAAGATTTTTACTGGGGCAGCGCAACCAGCGCTTATCAGGTTGAGGGAATGAACACAAATAGTGATTGGTGGGCGTGGGAGCAGGAGGAAATAAAAGGGGCGCATTCTAAAGTCAGAGATTTGTCGGGGAATTCCTGCGATCACTATAGTCGTTTCCGGGAAGATTTTGACTGGGCAAAGGATTTGGGTCAGAACGCGCACCGTTTAAGTATAGAGTGGGCTCGTATTCAGCCTTCCGAAAATGAATGGTCATCTGAGGCAGTTGAGCATTACAAAGAAGTAATTGCCGCTTTGCGTGAGCGAAACATTGAACCCTTTGTTACCGCTCTTCATTTTACTTTGCCGCAATGGGTTGCAGATTATGGCGGTTGGCTAAATCCCAAAATAGTAAGTTCATATGCTAAATACGTCGAATTTCTTATAGAAAATTTCGGAGATAAAGTTACATATTGGTTTACGTTAAACGAACCTCTAATTGCCGCAGAAATGAGTTTCTTGAAAGGCGCCTGGGCGCCCGCGAAAAATAAAAGCGTCCCGGATTTTTTTCATGCATTACGCAACATGATAAAAGCCCATAAGACCGGATACGGTGTCATGAAACAGGCGGCGCAAAAGAAGGGCTATTCTATAAAGGTGGGTGCCGCGCATAATTTGATAGCATTTACTCCCTATAATACCAAAAGTGTTTTTGATGTGTTTTTAGCAGCTGCACTACAAAAAATTTTTATAAAAGCTTATTTGGGATTTTTTTCCGTCAAAACTGATGATTTTATCGCTGTAAATTTTTACTTTACAAGCCGCGTACACCTGACTCTGTTGAATATTTCAGCCGCGTTTGTAGGCATTAAAGATGAAGGAGAAGTCTTAACGGATGTAGGGTGGACAATGCGGCCCGAAGGTCTTTATCGGGTTTTGATCAATCTGATTAATTTTAAAAAAGAAATTTTTATTACCGAAAATGGTGTTGCAGACGTACAAGACAGGCATCGCGCGCAATTTATAGTAGAGCATCTCAAAGCAGTAAATCAGGCTATAGTTCAAGGCGCAGACGTACGCGGTTATTTTTATTGGTCGCTTACGGATAATTTTGAGTGGGCTTATGGGTTTGCGCCGCGCTTTGGTCTTTTGGCTGTAGATTATTCAACCTTATCACGTACGGCGCGTCACAGCGCACTGGTTTATAAGCGTATATGTAGTTCTAATGCAATAGCGGCAGATTTAGTATAATTTTGTAATTCGTTTAGATATCGTAATTATGTTGTGGATATATTTAGCAATAGGAGGTTATTTCTTTCTTGCTTTAGCTGCTTTGGGCGACAGGCTTCTTTTGGCCTCCTCTACGGTTGATCCGGTCAAGTACGTATTTTTAATAGGTGTTTTAGGCGGAGTTGGTGCGTCTATCATTTCGGCGGTTAATTTCATATTGCCCGACTTGCTGGGACTAAATTTTATTTTTTCCGGAAATTATTTATATGCTTTTGCCTCCGCTTTTGCTGCGGGAATTTTTTATGTGCTGGCTTTATTTGCTTACTTTTCCATTTTGAATAAAGTTGAATCTTCAAGAGTTGTGCCAAGTATCGGAGCCCTTATACCTCTTTTTACTCTAATTTTTGCCGCAATATTTTTGCGCCAGGAAATTATTTCTTATCATTTACTCGCTTTTCTTGTTTTGGTTTCAGGAGCATTTTTTGTGAGCTATAAAGACAGAAAAAGTTCATTGGTTTTTGATAAAAATATAGTTCTTATACTTTTTGCGGCTTTATTTTTTTCTGTTCATTTTATTCTTGTAAAAAATGCATATAATCACCTTCCTTTTATTGAAGCGCTTGTTTTTATGCAATTTGGTTTTGCGTTTGCCGGTTTTGCGCTTTACGCTTTATTCAAAAAAAAGTACTCTGCGCAGACAAGTAAAAACACCGCATCTTTTGCCGTGAGCCCTCTTTTTGTTTTTGTTAATCAGTTTTTTGGACTGATCGGCGGAGGCCTTCTTCAGTATGCAATATTTAAGGGTAATGTTGTTTTGGTAAACGCAATGCAAGGAATTCAATATGCTTTTCTTTTTCTGGCATTGTTTATCGGCAGTTATTTTTGGGCCAAGCTACTTAACGAATCTTATTCAAGGCGCATGTTGTTTATGAAATTGATAGGAGTTATTTTAATTGCCTCAGGCATAGCTTTGATTTCTTTTAAGAGTTGAGCAAATATGATATTTTTTTTGCAAAACAGGGGCAGAGGAGCTTTCAAACGGGCATTTTTGGTATTGCTTTTTGTTTTTGGTATTTTGGCTTTTCTTGTTTTGTCCGGGCCATACTTTAAGGCGGAAAAAAATATTAAATGGGGGATTACTTATTCAAAGATCCAGGCCATCCGCATGGGTTTAGATTGGCAAGCCGCGTATATTGAAATATTGGATGGTCTTAACGTTAATAATTTGCGGCTTCCTGTTTATTGGAACGATGTTGAAGAGCAGCAGGGCAATTATGATTTTATGGATTATGATTGGATGGTTACCGAGGCCGCTAAAAGAAATATAAATACTATTTTAGTGATAGGCCGGCGTACGCCAAGATGGCCCGAATGCCATGTTCCTTCTTGGGTTAGTGTTTTGGATCAAGCATCTCAAGATAAAGCGTTGTTGGATTTTATTCAGGTTGTAGTAACAAATTTTAAAGCTCATCCAAATATATCCGTATGGCAAGTTGAGAACGAGCCATTTTTGTCTACGTTCGGTGAATGCCCCGAAGCAGATCCCGGTCTTTTAAGAAAAGAAGTTGAAATAGTTAAGACTATCGATCCGTCTCGTCCGGTTATAATTACCGATAGCGGTGAATTAGGCGATTGGTTGCGCGCGGTAAAAAACGCGGATATTTTTGGCACAACAATGTATAGAAAAGTAGGCGGTTGGGGCCCTTTTAAATACGCAACCTATCCCTTACCGCCCCAGTTTTATAGGTGGAAAGCTAATTTAATAAATCGCTTTGTTCCGGTTAAAAAATTAATAGTTTCTGAATTGCAGGGCGAGCCTTGGGTTATAGGAACACCTACCGCTTCAGATAAGCCGCTTGAGGAGCAATACGAAACCGTGAACCCTAAATATTTTAAAGAAATAGTAACTTATGCTAAAGCTACGGGGATAGGCGAGATCTATTGGTGGGGAGCAGAGTGGTGGTTTTGGTTGCGGGAGCAAGGCCATCCCGAGATTTGGGAAACAGCTAAAGCTTTATTTAACGCAAATTAGTATCAAGATTTACGCGTTTGTCTTTTTCTCGCTCATTCTCGTCCCGCCAGTCCCGAAGGGATCCTTTCAGGACGCGGGACTCCGAGGTTTCGACTGTTTTGTCCCTCGTTTCACTCGGGAACCATGCCAAAACAGTCTCAAAATCCGCTCAAAAAAGCAAACGCGCAAATTTTAAGTATTAATTTATATGTCGTTTCAAAATTCCAAATTCTCGTTTATAGTCCCGGCACATAACGAAGAAAAATATATTAGTTTTTGCCTCAAATCAATTTTTGAATTAGATGGTTTTGGCGAAAGTGAAATTATTGTTGTAGATAATGCGAGTGAAGATAATACAGACGGTATAGTTAGAGAAAATTTTCCACAAGTTAAATTGATACAAGAAGTTCGTAAGGGTACGGGTTGGGCCAGACAGGCTGGCTTTAGCGCCTCAAAAGGAGAAATACTGGCGTTTATAGATGCGGATAACGTTTTGCCTAAAAATTGGCTTAAACAGGCAGAAGAAATTTTATTAAAATATCCCAATGGCGTAGCTTATTCCGGACCCTATGACTTTAAGTTTGGAGAGATAAGCACATTTTTGATCAATTTCTATTATATTTTCATGATGACATTTATTAGCGGTATATTTAATTTTTTTGGTGTTGCCGCCACGTTACTGGGCGGCAATATGATAATTAAGCGATACGCCCTTGAAAAGATAGGGGGATTTGATACGCATATAACCTTTTGGGGCGACGACACATTGATCGCAAAACGATTGCGTAAGGTTGGGCCTGTGTATTTTTTGAGATCTTTTAGGGCGCAAAGTTCTATCAGACGGCTTGCGAAGGGAGGAATGTTTAAGCTGGCATTTTTATATCCGATCAATGCGTTATGGGTTATACTTTTCAATAAGCCTTTTACTAAGAGCAGTAAAGCTATCAGGTGATATATTTATATGACGGATAAAATCCTTGTTTTTTATAAGAATATTTTAGCGCGTATCATTAAAAATGAGACCCAATTTTTTTGGGGCGGCATAGTTATTGTTGCTTTGTTTAATGTTGCTTTGTTTGAATTAAGTTTTAAGTTATCAAATGCCGCCGAGAAAAGCGATTTCTATATCGCCATGACAAAATCTCCGGAAGTGTTAGAGGTTCAGGCGCCGGTGTCTGAGCCGCCGCAGGAAGTTCGCGGAATTTATATGTCAGCTTATGTTGCCGGGGATAAAATAAGGCGGGAAAAATTATTTAAGCTCATTGATGACACGGAATTAAATGCCGTTGTTATAGATATAAAAGATTCTACCGGAAAAGTTTTTTTTGACGCACAAAGCGAATTAATAAGATCCTACGATACTGTAGATGTCAGGATTGCCGATATCGATCCTTTATTGGAGGATCTGCATAAAAGAGGCATGTGGGTCATTGCGCGCCAAGTTGTTTTCCAGGATCCTGAACTTGCCGATGCCAGACCCGACCTAGCCGTCCATAGTAAACGTACCGGAAAATCCTGGCGGGATAATGGCGGGCGCAGGTGGATGGACACCGCTTCTAAAGATGTCTGGAATTATAATATGATCTTAGCTCGCGAAGCAGCTTCACGCGGGTTTGATGAGATACAATTTGATTATATTCGTTTTCCTTCAGACGGAAATATTTCCGATATGAGTTTTCCTGTTTGGGACGGCAAAACTCCAAAGTATGACGTCTTGCGTTCTTTTTTTGAATATATAGATAAAAATTTAAGTCCTTTGGGCGTTAAAACTTCTGTAGATCTTTTTGGTATGACTTTTTCCCGCGTAGATAAGCCTACGGATGATTTGGGTATAGGCCAAAGAGTTGTGGATGCGGCTCCTTATATAGATTATATTTCACCAATGGTTTATCCTTCGCATTATCCGCCAACCTTTGAAGGATATGCCAATCCTGCCGCGCATCCCTATGCCATAGTAGATATAGCTTTGAAAGATGCTGCTTCAGCCTTCGTAAATTCCAGAGCCAAAGCACGTCCATGGCTTCAAGATTTTGATATGGGAGCAGATTATAACGCAGCCATGATCCGGGCGCAGATAAAGGCAAGTCGGGATAACGGCGCCTCAGGCTGGTTATTGTGGAATCCATCGAATATTTATACGCAAGCCGCTTTGGATAAAGATGTTAAATAGAGCTATATTGCCTGTCCTGAGCGTAGTCGAATGGGCAGGTTGGTTATTGTGGAATCCTTCTAATGTATATACGACAGGAGCGCTCGAAAAAGAGCCTTTAAAATGAAGAAAAAGCCTGCTATATAAGCAGGCTTTAAAATTATCTCTATGTTATAATTATGTTTACGAGTCCCGTTAGAAAATTGCGGGATTTTAAGAGTAATTTTTTAAATTGTTATTTTTGTCTTTAATATCATTAAAAAGCTGAGCTTTTTGGTTAAATTGAAGGCAATTTTCTAATTGGGATGGAAAATGGCAAAGAAGTTTTAAGGGTCGAGAATCTGCATGTTTTTATCGATGAAGATGTTATTTTAGAAGATATTAATTTTGTTGTTCACGAGGGCGACTTCGTCGCAATTTTAGGGCCCAACGGTGCGGGAAAATCGGTATTGTTGCGGGCTATTTTGGGTTTATTGCCTTATAAAGGCAAAGTTATATTAAGTCCCGAAACTGTTATTGGTTATGTTCCTCAACGTTTTGCCCCGGAGCATGATTTGCCTCTAAGCGCTGAAGAGTGGTTAAAATTGAGCGGTGTTAACCAAAGTATAATTGAAGAAACGTTAAATAAGGTTGGTTTTCCTTTGACAAGTTTATATCAACCAATCGGTATACTTTCGCAGGGACAGTTACAAAGATTAATGCTTGCATTTGCTTTATTGCGCAAGCCAACGCTTTTATTTGTAGATGAGCCCTTGGCGGCGGTGGACGCTATCGGTAGCGAGGCTATTTCTCAACTTCTCTCACGCCTTTCAAAAGAAGAGGGTATAGCTGTTATTTTTGTGTCGCATGATCTTATTTTAGTTAATCGTGCTGCCTCTCATGTTGTTTGTTTAAACCGCGTACAAGTTTGTTTTGGTAATACCCGAGAAGCTTTGAACGAAAAAACTCTTAAAGAGCTTTTTGGTCCGGAACAAACGATTCATCAGCATATACATTAGTATGAATCTGGACATTATCGGTACATTATTTATCGGTTCGATTTTATCTGTCGCGGCAGGCGTTTTGGGTTCTTTTGCCGTTTTAAAACGCATGACTTTGGCAGGAGATGTTTTATCGCATGTTGCTTTACCGGGAATTGGTCTGGCTTTATTTTTGGGAATTTCTCAGTTTTTGGGTGCGTTTGTAGCGCTTGTCGTGGCGGCTTTTGCGGTTTGGGGTATCCGGAATCGTACCAATCTTCCCGAAGAAACTGTCATAGGAACATTATTTGCTTCTTCATTGGCTCTCGGTATTCTTTTAACGCCGGGCGAAGAATTAATTGACGCGCTTTTTGGTGGCTTAGGAAAAGTTTCTATTACAGAAGGAATTTTAGTGGTTGGGTTGTCTTTGATAATAATAATTTTAATGGTGGTTCTTGCCAGAAAAATTGTTTTCTCTACCGTTTCGCCTGAACTGGCAAAAGTTTCGGATATTAATCCGGAATTTATAGAGCTGGTTTTTTTAGTGTCTTTTGCGATTATAATTGCTTTGGGTGTGCGTTTTACCGGAACTCTTCTGATGGGCGCTTTAATAATTATGCCCGCAGCAGCAGCAAAGAACCTAAGCAGAAATCTTAAAACTTTTATATCTTTGAGCGTATTTTTTGCGCTTATTTCAACGGCCGGGGGATTTTTATTTTCTCATTATACGGGTATATTGCCGGGCCCGATTTCTATTTTCATAAGCTCTTTATTGTTTAGTGTAAGTATTTTATTTAGATTGCGCTGAGGGTTGAAATAAAATAATATTGTTTTATATAATATTTAATTATAAACATAAACCATAATTCTATGTTTAATTTTCTCAAAACTCCCATTTCCAACCCCCTAAAGTCTTCTTTTGTTAAAAATATACCCCAAATAGTCGCGGTAAGTTTTATTACCGCTTTTTTAACCGCTTCACTGACCTCGTATCTTTTCCGTCAAAGCGACCGCGTTATACTGAACGATAATAATTCAATAGAGCAGAACAACGAATTTATTCCTGTTCCTCCTGTTGCGACTCAAAAAGGTTCAGATAGTGTTGTGGGCGTTGTAGATAAGGTTGGTTCAGCGGTTGTTTCAATTGTTGCGACCAAAGACCTTCCCGTGTTCGAACAGGAGTTTATCAACCCTTTCGGTAATGACGATTTCTTTAGTCAATTTTTTGGTCCATTTCAACCGCAAATTCCTCAACAGGAACAAAAAGGAACAGAGAAAAGGGAAGTAGCAGGCGGTACAGGCTTTATAGTTTCCTCAGACGGCCTTATTGTTACAAACCGTCACGTTGTAGATATCGAAGGGGCAGAATATACGGTAATTACTAATAAGAACGAACGTTATTCCGCTCAACTTTTAGCAAAAGATCCGGTTGAAGATCTGGCTATACTAAAGATCAATAAAACAGGTTTACCCACAGTAGAATTGGGGAATTCGGATGAAATTAAAGTCGGTCAATCGGTTGTAGCGATAGGTAATGCTTTGGGAGAATTTCAAAATACCGTAAGTGTTGGAGTCGTGGCCGGTCTCAACAGAACCATAAACATACCCGGGCAGAACGGACAGCGGGGCGAAACTATTGCCGGGGCCATACAAACAGATGCGGCAATTAATCCCGGAAATTCAGGCGGCCCGCTTTTGAATCTTAAAGGAGAAGTTATCGGTATCAATACAGCTATAGTGGTAGGTTCTCAAAATATTGGTTTTGCTATTCCGGTTAACAAAGCCAGACGCGATCTTAATAGTATTAATTCGGCCGGTAAAATTTCATATCCATATCTGGGCGTGCGTTATGTTTTAGTAAATGAAGATATACAAAAAGAACAAAATTTAACGGTTTCCTATGGCGCCCTTATCCTTAAAGGAACAGGAAGTCAGGATCCCGCCATAATGCCGGGCTCTCCCGCGGAAAGTGCCGGTTTAAAGGAAGGCGACGTTATTTTGGAACTCAACGGACAAAAAGTTGATTTTGATAATTCTTTGGCTGCCTTAGTTCAAAAACGTCAGATAGGAGAGACCGTAACATTAAAAGTATTATCCGACGGCATAGAAAAAACCATTAATGTAACTTTAGCTGAGAGGCCTTAAGGAGCAATCTTCTTGACTAGTTAAGGAAACGTACGTTACAATTTAGCAGTCGTACACATAGAGTGCCAACATTAAAAAACTCGAAGCACGAAATACTAAATCCGAAACAAATTTAAATAATTAAATTCTAAATCATAAATACGGGTTTGGAATTTTGAAAATTAGAATTTAGATATTGTTTCGAATTTCGATATTCGGATTTCGAATTTCTAACCGAATGAACGGTAATAATTTTACAGTTAAAGCTCAGGAAGCATTACAGCGCGCTCACGAGATAGCAACGAGCCGCAATCATCAGCAGATAGATCCTCTGCATCTTTTGTCTGCCTTGCTTCAGGATAATGAAGGCACCGTGCCTACTATTTTGGCGCGCATGGGTATAGATGTGGAAGATCTCCGCAGACAAACAGAAAACACTCTCGATCATTTGCCGAAGGTTTCTTTAAACGTTCCTTTCGGACAGGTTTATTTAACTCCTGATCTGGCCCGCATTCTTGAACGCGCAAGAAAAGAAGCTCAGAAATTAACAGATGAATATATAAGCGTTGAACATTTACTTCTTTCTTTATTAGATACTCCTTCACGCGCCAAAGATGTTTTGTTAAGCATGTCTACCGGGAACGCTGGCGGTGTCTCGCAAGCAGATAAACTTGATTATGATACCGCGCTTAAAGTTTTGGCTGAAGTAAGAGGCGGGGAACGCGTAGTAGATGAAAGACCGGAATCAAAATATCGCGTTCTTGAACGTTATGCCCGCAATTTAACTGATTTAGCTAAAGAAGAAAAACTGGATCCTGTCATCGGACGAGATAAAGAAATCCGTCGCTTGATGCAGGTTTTATCGCGTCGCACCAAAAATAATCCGGTATTGATCGGGGATGCGGGTGTAGGCAAAACAGCGATTGTTGAAGGACTGGCTCAGCGCATAGCTTCAGGAGATGTTCCTGAAAGCCTAAATGGTAAAGAGTTGGTTGCTTTAGATCTTGGTTCATTGGTTGCCGGAACCAAATATCGTGGCGAGTTTGAAGATCGCTTGAAAGCGGTTTTACGCGAGATAGAACGAAGTGCCGGGAAAATAATTCTTTTTATCGACGAGCTTCACACTTTGGTTGGCGCGGGCGCTGCCGAAGGAGCAATAGATGCCTCAAATATGTTGAAGCCGGCTTTGGCGCGCGGTGAACTTCATGCTATCGGCGCCACAACCCTAAAGGAATATCAACAGCATATAGAAAAAGATACCGCTTTGGCTCGCAGGTTTCAGCCGGTATTTGTTGCGGAACCCACAGTTGAAGATGCTATTACTATTCTCCGTGGAATTAAAGAAAAATACGAAGTTCATCACGGAGTTCGTATAACGGACGGCGCTATTTTGGCTGCTGCCAAATTTTCCGATCGTTACATTACAGACCGTTTTTTGCCGGATAAAGCCGTAGACTTGATGGATGAAGCGGCAAGCGCTTTGCGTCTTGAAATTGAATCGGAACCCGATGAGTTGGATAAATTAAGAAGAGAATGTAACAGTTTTGAAATGGAATTATCCGCGCTTAAAAAAGAAAAAGATAAAGATTCAAAAGAACGTGCGCGGGTTATTCAAAAAGAGCACGCTAACCTTAAAGAAAAAATGTTAGCTCTGGAAGCCCAATGGAAAAATGAACGTGATGCTATTACCCGGATTAAAGTTTTGAGAAAAGAAATTGAAGCTGCTCGCCAGGAAGCTGAAATTGCCGAACGTATCAGCGATCTTGAACGCGCAGGCGAGATTCGTTATGGAGTTATTCCTTCGCTTAACAAAGAAGTAAAGAAGGCTCAGGAAGCTTTGGTTAAAGTTCAGTCTCAGCACAGAATTCTTAAAGAAGAGATAGTTGAAGAAGATATTGCTGAGGTTGTTTCACGCTGGACCGGAATTCCTATGATGAAAATGTTAGAAACCGAAGCGGTTAAACTTTTACGTCTTGAGGAAGAGTTGGAACAACGCGTTATTGGTCAGGAAGAAGCTGTTGGTGCTATAGCTAATGCTTTGCGTCGTAGCCGTGCGGGCATCAGCGAATTAACCCGTCCGATGGGCTCATTTATTTTTCTGGGGCCAACCGGAGTAGGTAAAACCGAATTAGCGCGCGCCTTGGCAGAAATTTTATTCAATGACCGCGAGGCGCTGGTTCGTATGGATATGTCCGAATACATGGAACCCCATTCTATTTCTAAAATGATCGGCTCACCTCCGGGCTATGTAGGATATGAAGAAGGCGGTCAGTTGACTGATAAGATTAGACGTCGTCCTTACAGCGTTATTCTTTTCGATGAATTGGAAAAAGCTCATCCTGAAGTATTCAATCTCCTGTTGCAGATCTTAGATGAAGGCAGATTAACGGATTCCCGTGGCCGTATAGCTAATTTTAAAAATTGCGTGATTATAATGACCTCAAACGTAGGTAGTGAATATGCTCAGGCCATGCAAGAGCTGGGTTTTTCTAATGTGAATGCCGGGGAAGTTGCAGCGCGCGAAAACGATCTTAAAGACCGCATTCGTTCCGCTTTGCGCGATAGGTTCAAACCGGAGTTTTTGAACCGTCTGGATGAAATAATCGTATTTAACAATCTTTCAAAGGAAGATATTCTCAAGATCGTAGATCTGCAGTTTTTGGATATCGCCAAGCGCCTTTCTGATAACAAGATAAAATTGAATGTATCTGTCAAAGCTAAAGAATATCTTGCCCAAGAAGGTTTTGATCCTGCTTTCGGGGCGCGGCCTTTGAAACGGGTAATTCAGCGTTTAGTTTTGGATGTGCTGGCTAAAAGTCTTATTGATGGCTCGGTTAAAGAAGGAGCTAATCTTAATGTCGATGTCCGTGAAAATAAAATATATATAAATAGCGCGGCTTCAGCAAATAAAACCGGACGTTCTGCTAAAACAGCCAAATCTTCAAAACCAAGTAAAGTTAAAGCTTAAAAGCTTGCTCAGCCTATTTTATTAGAGTATAAAATAGAGCTGTGGTTTGAACCATTGAACCTTAAACTTTTAAATTTTGAACTCTTGCCCAGCCGGATTTTTAAGCCAAAAATCAGAGCTGGGTTGAACTTGTAACTTTGAACTTTTTAATCTTTAAGTGTTTGAATTTTTGAGTAATTATCTTTTGCGTTTTTCACTTTTAGCTTTCCGCTTTTATATGCGTTCTTTTGTTCCCATTTTTCTAACGATCCTTTTTTTAGTCGCCGGCGAAGGAAGCATTTTTTTCCCCGACTGGCGGCTATTTTTTATTTTAGCCTCTCTTTTTGCTGGGGTAGTCGCGCTTTTTACATGGCAGCTTAGGTTTTTGCCCACATTACTTCTAACTTTTCTGGTTGTTTTTGCGGGCATATCTTTTTTCCTGTTTGCTTTTCCAAAAGATAGCGATAACGCTCAATTTAATATAATTCCTCATTTGTTTATAGCGCTTTGGGCTTTGGCTCTATGGTTAACTTTGGAGGAGCGCGTGCGCGCCTCCAGAGGCGTGCCTCCGGCGCTAAACAGGATACAAGCTATAATTTTTACGGTTATGTTTTTGTTCTTTGCGGCTTCAAGTTCTGCCCTAGGAGCCCCATTTTTTATTGACGGTTGGGTTTTGTTATTAATGATCGCGCTTTGTGAAAGCATAGCTATATTTATACGTCTTGAGGGCCATACGCGCGTAAGCGCTTTGACCGTGCCAAACAGACGCATATTGCTTTATTCCATTGTTACGGCCATGCTTATTTCTGAAGCCTTTTTGGCTATGAGCTTTTGGCCTTTTGCGCCATTGACCGTGGCCGCAGTGCTTATTACGATAGATTACGCGTTGGCGAATTTGTTTATACGCCTGTTCCGCTCTAATCTAAGGATAATTGATGTTTTAAAAGTTTCAGCTGTTTTTTGTATAGTTTTAACAGCTCTTTTAATTCGCGGTCCGTGGTTACCTTAACGTTAGGAGTTTACTATAATTTTATGCGCAAAATAAAAGTATTAGCAGTAATCGTATCTTTGTTTGTCCTAAGCATGTTGGGCGGCTTTTTAGGTATAATAGTTTTGCCTTCTCTGGTGGCCAGAGTACCGGCTTTAAGCAGTGTTGAATTTTTGAATATAGGCGGTGAGCGTATAACTGTTATTCGCCAGGAGCCCGAACAAATTATAATTGATAAAGCGGATGCTGTTGCGCGTTCAGCTGAGAAGGTTAGGTCAGGCATTGTTATAGTTGAGCGTCAAAGGCTCGCGCAAACAGTTTCCGCCTCAAGCGCTCTGGTTGTTACCTCAGACGGCTGGATAATTACGCCTTATTCCTTGGCGCAGGGCATAACCTCAAGAAGTCAGGATAAATTTTTTATAGTTTTGCCGGGTGAACAAATTTCTGCTGAACTGGTGAAAGTAGATAGTGTTTCGCAGTTGGCATTATTTTCTGTAAAAGACAGAAATTTTTATACTCCGGAATTTGCTTCTAAAAACGAAGTTTCTTTGGGAGATAACGTATTTATGTTGAGCGCGCTTGAAAATGAGACCATAGAGAGCCGCATTGAACTTGGCTATATTTCTAAGGTTACAGCCAGCGATATGGGTTTCAATTCATCTTTTGGTACAGAATCTTTTTCCGGTGCGGCTGTTTTTAATACGGAAGGGAAAGTACTTGCTTTAAGCGTTAAAATAAATAATATAGTATCTTTTATTCCGATCGAAAAAATTAATGAATTTATCGCTTCTGCGCGCGAATAATTCAAATATTGTTTTATTTATCTAAATTATTATGACTCTCAAGGGTCTTATTCTCGCGGGCGGTAAAGGAACGCGCCTTCATCTCTGTACAGACATTACCAATAAGCATCTTTTGCCGGTTTGGGACCGGCCAATGATCGATTGGGCTCTTATGCATCTTGCGGATCTTGATATCACAGATCCCGCGCGTATCGGTATAGTTATCGGAGATCATTTTGGTGATACTATTCGAAATTATCTTGGCCCCAAATATCAGTATATTGAACAGGGGCCGGCTGACGGTATCGGGAATGCGGTTCGTATTGCTCATTCATTTATCCAAGATTCGCCATTTGTTGTTCATCTGGGCGATCAGATCTATACCGAGTCGCTTCTACGGCATTATCAGGAATGGCAGAAACAAGATACGGATATTCATGTGATGTTGCGTTGGTATGAACACGCCAATCGACATACGGTAGTTTCGATTAAAGACGATCGCATTACGGGATTAGTTGAAAAACCAAAAGAACCGGAAGAAGGATTTGTTATGGTCGGCATAAGTTTTTATAAATCCAAAATTTTTAGCGTATTGCAAGATCTGAATCCGGGACACAATAGCGAATATCAGCTTTCTGACGCAATAACGTTAGCGCTTAAGCGTGGTCTTTCAATTTCCTACAGCATATTAGAAGAAGAGTGGGTTGACGCAGGGACACCCGAAAATCTTCTATACGCTTCACACATGATAAAAAAATGGCGCAAGGAAGAGAATGATATATAATATTGACTTATTATTAAATTTATATTATAACAAGAAATAACAGCTCCTTAGCAAGGGGTATAGATTCCTAATCCAAAAGGAGATGGATAAATGTCGGATGAACGCCTAGCTGTTTTAAACAAAGTACTAAAAGAGCGAGATCTGCGACAGCTAAATTATTTAGGAGATAGCTCAAAAGGCGAAACAGAAATTTTGGATATTTCAAGTATCCATGACTACAACAGCAAGTTTTTCACAGATATCGTCTTTACTGTGCGTTTCCCAAACGGCAGTGAAGGCGCTTACGCTATCCGGTTTAATGCGAGCGGTTCGGTATCCGATGGCAGCGTAATCGTCCCTGTTGTTGCGGATCAGGATAAATTTATCTTGGTACGTCAGTATCGTCCTGCCTGCGGCAGATGGATGCTTGAAGCTCCGCGAGGCTTTAGTACGCCCGACGATTACTTCCAGCCAAATGCAAATTGGATTTTGCCGCAAAAAGGTAATATTTGCGTCAAAGACATCGGTGCCCTTAAGGCTTTAAGGGAATTGACCGAAGAAGTCGGTGAAATAACCATAACCGGTATTAAGTGGTTGGGTGAGATCGCTCAGGACTCAAGTACGCATAGCGTTTTCCCTAATTTTTATCTGGTCACATGTCTTCCGGACGCGGGACCGCAAAAACTTGATCCGTCAGAATCAATTAAGGTCGAACTTCTTTCTTCTTTGGAAGTTAGGACCAAGATCAGACAGCATGCCATCTCGGATAGTCATTCACTGGTGGCGTTGTTTCTTTCTTTTGTGGAATTGGGAATATAATATTTTACCGCCTTATAACTAAGGCGGTTTTTTCATAGACTAATTTTTCTCAATGATGCGCGTGTTGGTTTGAGGCGCATCCGAGGAAATGCGCAGTTGCCCGTTTAGCAAGATATCGTGAGGCGTTGTTTGAGGAGCTCCGCCAGCTGGCGGAGCGACGAGTTTGCCGGAAGATGGCTTGCGAAACGGCTTGCAACAAGCATTACCGCAGGCAGCGCGAAAAGCAATACGCGCATATGCTTTTTCGCTCTTGCTTAATTAAAAATTTATAATACTATAATTAAGTATGATAGAAGGCGTTAGAATTAAAAAACTGTTACTTCATGCGGACGACAGAGGCTTTTTTACGGAAGCCCTGAAATTTGGCGAGGAAACGTATGCGGACATAAAGCAAACCTCTTATACAGAAACCTATCCGGGCGTTATAAAAGCGTTTCATTGGCATAAGCGCCAAACCGATATTTGGTGTGTAATTCGTGGTATGGCACAGGTTGTTTTGCACGATCTGCGTGAGGAGTCAGAAACAAAAGGTCATACCGAAGTTCTTCATGCCGGCGATAAAAATTATTTATTGATATCAATTCCTCCCGGAGTGGCACATGGTTATCGCGTGCTTGGAGAAGATAGGGTCGGATTATTTTATCACACTACTGAAGCCTATGATCCTCAAAATCCCGATGAAGAGAGAATTTCTTGGGACGATCCCCAGATAGGTTTTGATTGGAGCACCAAGAATCGTTAATTTATATTAAAAATTAGATATCAAATATCAAAATTCAGAAAGTTCGCCGAAGGCGAAGTACAAAAATTTTGATTTTTGCATTTTGATTTTTTATTTTAAAAAGTGAAACTTTTTGTTACAGGCGGAGCCGGCTTTATCGGCTCTCATTTCCCGTCATTGTTCCCTAAGCTTGCGAAGGGTTACAATGACGCGGAGTCGCCTCTGGAGACTTACAATAAATTTTTACAAATTTAATATGAAGTTATTCATAACCGGGGGTTGTGGTTTCATCGGCTCTCATTTTATTCGATATATACTAGAGAATCATCTGGAAGATTCTGTTCTTAATTTTGATAAACTCACTTATGCGGGTAATCTTAAAAACTTGGAAGACGTGGAGAAAAATTTCTCTTCGCGTTATTCTTTTGTTAAAGACGACATCGCGGATAATTCCAAAGTTATGGCGCAAGTAGCTGCGTATAAGCCCGATGCTGTAATAAATTTTGCCGCAGAAAGTCATGTTGACCGTTCCATTCTTGATCCCGAAGCTTTTGTGCGGACCAATATCGTAGGCGTTCATTCTTTGTTGGAAGCGGTGCGTAAATTATCCATACCGCGTTTTTTGCAGGTTTCAACCGATGAGGTGTATGGCGAGGCGCATGAGGGTTCGTTTACAGAAAATACTCCTCTGGCGCCACGCAGTCCTTATGCCGCCAGCAAAGCAAGCGGGGATATTTTAGCGTTATCGTATTTCACCACATTCGGCACCCCCGTAGTTATTACTCGGTCAGCTAACGCATACGGTACCCATCAATATCCGGAAAAGCTCATTCCGTTGCTTATAACCAATCTTATTGAAGGCAAGAAAATACCTGTTTATGGGGACGGGTTGCATACTCGCCATTGGACCCATGTTTTAGATCATTGTTCAGGGATAAATACCGCTTTACGTAAAGGTGAACCGGGGCACGTTTATAACCTTGCAAGCGGGGAGGATAAAGAATATACAAATTTAGATATTGCGAGGATTATTTTATCAGAATTCGGTAAAGACGATTCTTGGATAGAATGGGGTCGCGATAGGCTAGGTCACGATCGTCGTTATAGGGTTAATGCTTCAAAATTGGCGTCGTTGGGATGGAAAAGCCGGCACGAATTACAAAATAATATAGCCCATCTTGTTAAATGGCACAGAGAGAACGAATCTTGGTGGAAGCCGTTAAAATCCGGAGAACATAAGGCGTATTATGAAAAGCAATACCAAACCGCGTAAAACCGTAAAAAAAGATAAGATTTTAATTTTAGGAGCCAAGGGTATGCTTGGCTCTATGCTTTGTAATATATTCAGTGATCAGGAAATTTTTGCGTGGGACAGAGAAGATCTTGATATTTGCGACGAGAATGCGGTTAAAATTAAAATATCCGAACTTAATCCCAAAATAATTATCAATGCCGCCGCTTATACAAATGTTGATGGCGCGGAGAAAAATAAATCCGATGCGTTTCGCGTAAACGCCGAAGCCGTCCGTTATTTAATAAATGCTGCGTTCGATGTCGGCGCAATATTTGTTCACTACTCAACTGATTATATTTTTTCGGGAGCAAATCCTTTGGGCTATAAAGAAGATGATAAGCCGGGTCCGCCGCTTAATATATACGGTCTTTCAAAATTACGCGGTGAAGAACTTTTGCAAGTATCGGCTAAATCCAGAAATGGGGCAAAATGGTATCTGATACGCACTTCGTGGCTGTTTGGTCCTAGCGGAAAAAATTTTGTAAAAACTATATATAATTTGGCAAAAGAAAATAAGGAATTAAAAATTGTTAATGACCAGCACGGCAAACCCACATATACAAAAGATTTGGCTTTGGCTACGCAGCAATTGATTCTTAAAAATTTTCCTTCAGGCATATATCATTTTACTGATCAAACAGGAACGCGCGGCATCTCTTGGTTCGAATTTGCCAAAGAAATAATAAAATTATCACATTTTGCTTCAGATATAGTTCCTGTAGGGAGTAATACTTTGGAAAGGGCCGCTAAACGTCCGCAGTTTTCTTTGCTGATAAATTCTAAATTTACCGCGTTGCCGGATTGGAAAATATCTTTGGAAGAATATATTCACGATTATCTGCTCTCCGGAAAAGAATAATATAAATAATTTTGTAAACTTTCGCATTTGTATTTTTGAGCGGTTTTTGACCCGTTCGACCCGGCTCAGGGTCATGGTGAGCGAAGTCGAATCCATGAGATTGTTTTGGCATGGTCTCCGAGCGAAGCGAGGAGCAAAACAATTGAAACCTCGGAGCGCCTCGTTGGAGGCGCGAGAATGAGCGAGAAAATATAAATACGAAAGTCTTGTGTATTGCTCTAGCTGGCGACTTTTGTTATAGTATCACAGCTATAAGTTTAGTATTTGTTTTTTACACTTTTTATGGACACCTCTAACCATTTACTTATAAATATTGCCAAAGATGTTATGAATTTGGCCGATAAGCTTCCCTTGCACGAAGTTTCATTAAGTAACAGGTTGCGCGATCGTTCTCTTGAGGTAATAGAGGATGGTTTTTTGTATTTATCCACGAAAGAACACGTTTTTTTGCATAAAAAAGAGTTTTTGCCCCAATTATTGGCGAAAGTAAATGTTTTGTCAGCTCTGGTTTCTGTTGTTAACGAAAGAAAATATTTTGAAGAAGAAATTTTGAAAAAAATATATGAGGATATAAACACATTTGCCAAAGAGCTCAATTCTGGGCTTGAGTTTAATACTTCAAATATTTCCGTGGAACAAAAAACTCATCTAGTTACTCCCAATTCGGTGACGTCGCCAGGCGCAACCTCAAAACAGCATTACGTAAACGAAACTAAAACAGGTTATCCACAGCCGCAAGTTAGTGAATTGCCGATAGCTCAAGCGGTAGCCGTATCATCTGTGGATAACTCTATAGCGCAGACTATGACCAATGAAGCTCCTGGCACCCCGCACCCCTTGGCGTCGGGGCAGGCTGTATCTGTTGTATGGAAGAGCGGTGGCATAGCTACAAAGGGTTGGAATTTTAATGAGGGTCTCTTGCCGGATAGGCAAAGGCACATATTTATACTTATGCGTGAAAAAAGAAGGAGTTCTTTGAAGGAAATTTGTCAGCTTTTCCCGAATTTATCTGAAAAAACGATACGGAACGATCTAAATATTCTTTGCGAGAGGGGCTTGATACAACGCGTAGGCGTCGCACCGCGAAGCTATTATATTACCGCATAGTTACCGCACTTTTCCTTACTATTACCGCATGCCGACATTGTTAGCGAGCGAAAGCGAGCTTTACAATGACGAGCATCCAGTTGGAATTTCGTTTTAAAAATCAAGATACAAGTAACAATAACCAGACAAATCCCAATAACTAATTTTCAATAACCAAACACGTTTGTATTTAAAATTTGGAATTTGAATATTGTCTGTATCTTGTCTCTTGTACCTTGTATCTTATTATGCGCGCTATAATCACCGCAGGAGGCAGGGGCACTCGTCTTCGTCCTCTTACCTTTACTTTAAATAAACATTTGGTACCCATCGCGAATAAGCCGATGATATTTTTTGCGTTGGAAAAAATAGCACATGCCGGAATAAAAGAAGTGGGTATTATTATTAATCCGGGCGATACTGAATTGCCGACACAAATTGGAGACGGTTCAACTTGGGGTTTTAAAATTACATATATTCCTCAGGAAGGCGGCGCTTTAGGCCTTGCGCATGCGGTGGCCAGCGCAAAGAAATTTGTGGATAATGAGCCGTTCTTGTTTTATCTGGGAGATAATATTGTTTTGACGGATCTGACCTTTTTAATAGACCGCTTTAACAGAGATAATTTATCCGCTTTGCTGGCTTTTTCTAAGGTTCACGATCCTCAGCGTTTCGGTGTTCCGGAGTTTGATGGAGATAAGCTGGTAAGAGTTATAGAAAAACCGGCTAATCCGACAAGCGATTTTGCTGTTACCGGTATATATATCTATAGTCCCGATATTTTTGATGCGGTAAGTAATATAAAACCAAGCCATAGGGGAGAGTTAGAGATATCAGATGCCCACACATGGCTGCTTGAGAATGAAAAAGCGGTTTCTTGGGAAGAAATAACAGGATGGTGGAAGGATACCGGAAAACCTGAAGATCTTCTTGAGTGTAACCAATTGGTTCTGGATAATTTGAATTTAGGTGAGAGGGGAGAAAACATCTTAATGTCCGCCTCAGCAAACATACAAGGCCGCGTTTCTATTGGTTCTAACGTAACAATAGGGGATAATACATTAATAAACGGCCCCACGATAATAGGGGACAATTGTGTTGTGGAAAATAGTTATGTCGGCCCATATACTTCTTTGGGCCCAAATGTAAAGGTTTTTAATACGGAAATTCAGAATTCCATAGTTTTGAGCGGAGCAGACATTAATGCTCATGCCAACATTGTTGCCAGTCTTATCGGAACAAATGCTTTTATTCGTTCAGCAAAAGAATCAATACCTCTGGGTCACAAGCTTATCGTAGGCGACAATTCAGTATTAGAGCTTTAGAAAGCGTAAAGTGCAAAGCGAAAAAATAAGAGAGTGTAAAGCGCAAAGTGAAAAGCTTAAAACAGCGTTAAAGATACAAATACCAAGAAACAAGATACAGACAAGCTTCAATGACCAATAATCAACCACCAAAAACTACACGAAATAACTTTGATCTTGAGCATAGAACTACCGAATTTGGTAAAATGGTTGTGCGTCTTTGTCGACAATTGCCAAAAGATTCAATAAATAGTCGTATTGCAGGACAATTGGTGGGTTCCGCAGGTTCTGTGGGCGCAAATTATAGGGAAGCTAATGATGCTTTGGGTAAGAAAGATTTTCTCAATAGACTACGCATTGCTCGAAAAGAGGCTAAAGAAACACTGCACTGGTTAGAATTACTAGTTGAAGCCAATCCGGAGCAAAAAGAAGGAGCAAGGAAGCTATGGAAAGAAGCCGAAGAGCTTAAAAATATACTTTCAGCTATTATTAAGAAGGTAGAAACCAAGCTCAATTAGTCAGTGTTTGTTATTTGTATCTTGTGATTTGTTTATTGTTTGTACCTTGTTTCTTGTATCTTGGTTATTCAGAAAGCACATTCGTGCTTTCTGATGCGGAAATTGATACGGTAACTATAGTCTCATTACCTATATATATAGCAAAAGACTTCAAATTTAATTTTTAATTTAAATCTATGAGCAAAATCAACACAGCAATTTTCCCGGTCGCAGGCTTCGGAACCCGCTTTTTGCCGGCTACAAAAGCCCAGCCAAAAGAAATGTTAACGGTTGTAGATAAGCCCCAAATCCAATATTTGGTGGAAGAAGCCGCAAATTCCGGTATTCGGGATATTATTTTTATCACCGGTCGCGGGAAAAGAGCAATTGAAGATCATTTCGATGAATCCTTTGAATTAGAAAGCGCGTTGGTTGAAAAAGGAAATAAAAAAGCGCTTGAAGAAGTAAAAAAAGTTTCTCGTCTCGCGAAATTCGCGTATGTTCGCCAGCCCCGACCGCTCGGGCATGGCGACGCGATACTTCGCGCGGAACATTTAGTGGGAAGAAATCCTTTCGCGGTAATTTTCGGGGACGATCTTATTGACAGTAAAGTTCCCGCGTTAAAACAAATGTTTCCTACTTTTGAAAAATATGGCGATCCGGTCGTTGCGTTAAAAAGAGTTCCGCATAATATGACGCATCTGTATGGTATTGTTTCCGCAAAAAAAGTAGGGGACCACGCATGGCAGATTACCGATATTATAGAGAAACCTAAACCTTCTGAAGCTCCTTCAAATTTAGCTATCGTCGGAAAATATATTTTAACTCCGGAAATTTTTGATGTTTTAAGAAAACATAAAAAACCGGGCAAAGAATTGGATATTGGCGACGGATTAAAATATTTTTTGAAGAAAGGTGTTATTTATGGGCATGAATTAGATGGAGATTGGTACGATTGCGGCAGTAAAGTAGGTTTTCTGCGTGCCAATATTGCTTTTGCGTTAAAACATCCTGAATTAAAAAAAGAATTCCGCAAAATATTACGCGAGTATATATAGGTAGTCCCGTAGTTATTATTTATCCGGCTCTAATTTTAAATTTAAAATTAGAGCCGAGTTTGTTTCTTCGTTAATTGCCGCATTTTTCGTTAGCATTATTATTGCGCTCTTTTTCATAGTCTATAGAAGATATTTGTCGTTAATTGCGAAAAGCAGAGCCGGATTTGCAGATTGTTTTTTGAATTTTGAGTTTTAGTCATTGAATTGGCATTTAGGCTTTGGAATTTGGATTTTGAGTAGTGTCTGTATCTTGTTCCTTGTACCTTGTATCTTTGTCATTTGGTCGGCATTGTAACCCGTTTCTTTTACTCTTTATCTGCAGAAGATGCCTAGAGCATTAGGCGACATATGAGGAGATGTAAATTGGCGCGCTAAACTGGATACCGCAAGGCACTGTTTGAGGACCCAGCTCTAATTTCGAAAAATTAGGGCTGGGGACGAGTTTGCCGGAAGGCATTTTGCTCAGCGCCCTGCCAATGATCATCCCCGCAGAAGGCGCGAATAGGATTACTGCTTGCCATTCCCTCTACCCGCTAGCCGCCAAGAGGTAATGTTGAATGGTACACTCTTGCACGAATAAATGCTTTTATGTATACTGGTTCGGGTGCTGATAAAATACTCTTTTCAGATAAGGCTTATTGGATTTACTTATCCACAGTTGTCTTATTTGTTGGGTTTTTCTAGCGTGGTATAATTTAAGTATCGAAAATGCCTTGTTAGATGGGGCATTCGATATCGTTTATACGAGATGTTTATATTATCCTAAACTCAAAGAAGAGGCCGCTTTTTACGGCTGATTTCTAGTAGTGAGCAGGGTCGAACTACGAGTAGTGTGAAATATTTTCCGGAGTTAAACCTTTTAGAGCAAAAGATAATACAAAATTTCGTCAAGTTTACAAATCAAAAAAGCAGTTTCTAGTTTTTTCTTTTCTTTATAGATATTCTGTGCCTGCACTGAGTGAACGAAAGTGAATCGAAGTGCCTGCACTGAGTGAATCGAAGTGTAAGAATCACTCGTCAGGAACGTCTTAGTAGGTGTACAGAAATAACCAAAAAGAAAAGAGAACGCCACGAAAGTGCGGTTCTCAATAATTTTCGGAAAGAATCTTTACAAATAAATATGGATGCTGTGCATACATGTGAGACATGTAAAATTAAGTATGCTTGTGGTGAGTTAGTCCTGAGTTTTATCGAAGGATTTATCGAACTACGAGCCATACAAAAATATCTTTTCAGTTTCATCTTTTTAATGTTTTCCAGTGTAAAAGTGTTTAGAATTTAAACATTTAAACATTGATTGAAAATTTAAAATTTAAAATTGAAAATTGATATCGTTAGAAATAGTTTATCGGTCTTCATTTCTTCTGCAGCTTGTGGTGAGTTTAATCGAACCATAAAAAAACAGAAAATTGGAGAATGTTTAGTAGTTATTAGTAGAAGTAATCCGGTCGATGATGGCTTTGTTCGCCGACTTGCCCGCCGTAACTTTAGTGAAGGCGGGAACATACAGAAGGCGAATCACAAATCACCTCGCGATGAAACTACGCTCTTAAATATTTCTTGTGGTGAGTGAAATCGAACCACGAATTATTTAAGAGAAACAAAATTGCAATTGCCGTTGTTGTTCTCAAGCGTAAGCGAGAGATTACAACAACGTGCATCCCGACATTTTTCGTCGGGATGACAATTGGTAAAAAAATCAAAATTAATTTCCGTGTGCGTCGTTCTGAAAAATATTTTTAGCCCGCCGTGCACAAATTCTAAAAGGAAAAATATATATGAATCATTTAATAAAAAGAGGACAGCTTAGACGCGCAGCGTCCAAGACTCTCTCTGTAACGCTCTCTGCAACAACTACAGTGTGGTTGGTGGGAAGTTCACTCTTTATGGGTGTTCCTTCAGCACTCGCATCAAACGATGCGGTTGTTTCAGACATTACATCGACAAATCCTCGAATTGCTCCTCTTGGTGAATCCGAACTTGCGGTGTTGGGAATCAACATCGTAATGGATGCCAATGATGGAACTCATAGTAAAGCCCTGCAATCATTCGTTGTGCAGTTAAAATCTGACGACGGAGCAGGAAACGGCGAAGCGGCTCTTTCAAATATTGAAACCGCCCGTTTCTATTCTGACTCCGGACTTTCCGGAACAGGCGGCGTGTTTGACAGCAACGATGCGTTAATTGATGCTGTGTCTCGCGCAAGCGCAACCGATGCTGATGCTGATGGCGATACCGTTAACACTACGCTTATTGCGCAGACAGCGCTGGCCGCAGTATTTGCCGACTCGTTCGGGCACGGCATTGCAGCGCCGACGACAACTATTTGTCTTGATGACGCGGCAGCCGCTGGCTTGGCGGTTGGTGATGCGATTACATTCTTAGACGCAAGCGCAGCTCTGGCATTCAACCGGATTGTTACTGTAGTGACGGATATCACAAACGCCACAGCTGCGGCTAACGCGTGTGTTGCGGCCGCAGGAGCTGTGGCCACGCATACACTGATTACTGTTGATTCGGCGATGGCAGGAGTTGCGGAAGCAGCTGCTGACTCGACCGACACGGTTACCGAAGTCGCAAACTACCCGGCAGGAATCACTGCCCTTCAACTCACATCCGAAGCAGATGCTGATGCTGATGACTTTGTAAAAGTTGGTGCTGGTTTGACAGCCGAAATATTGACCCTTGAAGCCAGTCCTGTTGGAACAATTTGGACAATTGACGGTATTCCTGGTGGTGGTTTAACGGGTACAGTATTTGCTCATGCGAACTTAGATGCCGTAGTTGAAGTTGCTGATCAGGTTCCTTTGGCAGATTCTATTAATGAAGGTTTCAGTGATTTTGCTGATGCCACATTGCATGCCGGTTATGAAATGGGTATTGCATGGGGCGACACGCTTGGTGATGACGATCCGGACGTTTTAGCTTATACTCCTCCGTCAGTTGATACAGGAAATGATGCGGGCAATGATATGTTCATCACCTTCCTTACAAGAGGTGGTGTTGCCGACCAGACATTTGCCGCGGCTATTTGGGGCGATGCATTAACCGGTCTTAAGTTGAATGACACTACTGCCAATACACGTAACATGGCGGTTGGTTCAAATACTACAGGCAACGAATCAAAGACCATAACATTCGGTTCAGATAACGTTGCTCCGACAATTCAGAATGTTTGGACATACGATAACGATGGCGACGGAAATGTTGACCGCGCTCGCGTTAAATTCTCTGAATCAATGGCTGCCGTTGTTACACTTACAGATGACTTTGCGAGTGCGATAGGCGGAAATGCCAATAATATTGAGTCCACGCCTGCTTCTGTTGATGAAATAGATTTGCTCGCGAACGGCACATGGCAGACAACTACAGTATTGAACGACACCTTCCAAATTGATTTTGCGGGTGACGGACAGTCTGCGGATTGTACTGCCGAAGTGGTTGGTACATATTGTAATGCCACTGCTTCAACAGGCGACACCTGGACAGTTGTTTACGATTTCACGGCCGGTGGTGCTAATGATCTTACTGACGCAACCGGTACAGTATTGGCTGACCAGACAATAACGACTACAGACAAGGCCCGTCCGGTAATTCTTGCCGCTTCAGATGTGCGCGACACAGAAGGCGACTCACAAGTTGACCAGTTGCGTGTCGTGCTTTCCGAAGCAATGGCAGGCACTTCAACTTCGTCAGGTTTGGTTTTGAGGAACACAACTAACGTTCCTTCAACGACCTATACATTGGGCGCGGTATCAGGACTTTCAACCTCAACCGGCGCTGTTGCCGCTGCTGGTAACGCCGCGACTGCTAACGCAAACGATACAGTATCTGTGGCAGTTACGGAGTCGGGCGGTAATGATGTTGCTAACGTCTTTACTCTTGACTATACTGCCGCTTCAACTTTGTCTGATACTGCGGCTAACGAAGCTCGTTCGGTAACAGGCTTTGCGCTTGTAACCGGTTCAGTTCCGTTCGTTATTTCCGCTTACTTTGTTGACTTGGATGACGTTGCGGCCGGTGTCGCGGCAATTGCTGCCGATAACGATGCCGATGGTCAGCTTGACGGTTTGTTCGTAACATTCAACCAAAATGTTGATGTTGATAACGGCGCGGTACCTTCTATAGACATGACTTTGTCAGGCGGATATGCCTTTGCCGCAGTTGCTCCTTTGACCGAAGACGATAATACCGTTTTGGTCTTCCCGATAACTCAGTCCGGAGTTGTTGATACCAATAATATTCCTGATTGGACCTATACTGACGACGGCGCCGCTGATGGTTCAGCTATCTGCGCCTTAGGAGATGCCGATAACGACTGTGCTGATTCAGTAAGCTTGCTTGGCAGTATCGTTTCTTCAACGGTAGTTGAACAAGAACTTGCGGGACCTCGCATTATATCTGCAAGTCTCTATGAAACAACTGCTGATGATATCTGGCAGTCCGGTGAGACAATGACACTTGTCTTCTCCGAGCCGCTTGACCCCTCAAGTATGAGGACTTCCTGGACCCTTGATAGCTTATTGGTTGGTCCTTCGGACTTCGCGTGGGGAACTGTTACAGCCGCTGAAATGCCTGACAACGGTACTATCTCTGTTTCAGGACGCACCGTAACATTCACAGCTACTGTGAGCGCTAACGTTGCTCTTGCGGCCGCAGATACTATTCAAGCGCAAACAAATGAGATTGTTGATATGCATGGAAATACCTCATCCAATACCGTGGCTGACACTTCAACCCAGCTTGGAAACGCAGCCGATCCTATGAACGACCAGGTTGCCGCTACTTTGTTGACCGTTACCCCGGCAGTTGCTCCTCTTGTGTTGCGCGTTCAGAATAATGACGCCAACGGCGACGGACGTCTTGACTCGTTCATCGTTGAGTTTGGCGGTCTCTTAAACGCATCCACAATTGTTGCTACTGACTTTACCGCCGCTCGTGGTTCTAACTTTAACGTAAACAGTTTGGGTCTTGCTGTGGCGGCTTGCGCCGGAGCAATTGGTGATTACCGTGCTTGTTCAAACAGCAACGTAACGCCTGACCTCACTATCGCGTCTGTTACTACTGTTAATGGCGGAACTGATTCCCGTTTGCTTGTTAGCTACACGGAAGTCGGTGAGAACACCGGTTCGTATCCTCAATTGAAGTACGTACAAGGTACTTTGGCTGACCCGTCCGGAAACAAGATCGCGACATTCAACGTTGCCCCAGCCGATAACATGAAATTCGATGTGTTGATCGGGGACGGCGCTGCTGAATTCGCAACCCGCGACTTGGTCTTACCGTTGACAGTGCATAAACTTCTTAAGGATCGTGATTTGGATGGCAAGATAGACCAATTGGTCCTTGTCTTCTCCGAAACAATCTTGAACGGAGCCGGTACTGTTGTTAATGCCGCGTTGTCAACTAGTGGTTGGGCTGTTGCTGGCAAGACTCTTGCCGCGAACGGTTTGACTTCAAACAACCTGTCATACACCCAGTACACTTTTGCTACTGTTAACAACGTATTTTCATTTGACGTAACAGAAGGTACTGCTGTTGATACTTCAGCTCCTGCGGTGACCTATGTGTCATCTGGTCAGGTACGTGATACAGGCGGTAACCTTTTGGGTAATGTGCTTGGTGGCGGTGAAGCGACAGACATTACGGTCGTTGCTCCTCCTTCTACGATGGCTGATGGCGCCTTGTTCCAAGGAACAGGTGCTGAAGTTTGGATTGCCAAACACGTTGGTTCTCAGATGTTCAGGCGACATGTCTTGTTCTCAAACTTTGACACATTCTATCCTCACTTAGCCCCATTCTGGAGCAACGTGGAGATGGTTTCAGATGCCACAGTTACAGCACATAGCTTGTCTGCTTGGGTCCGTGTTGTGGGAACAGCTCCTGTATACGAGATCAACGATGACAATACCAAACACTGGATAACATGTGCTGACGACAGCGTTGTTGGTCAGGACTGTGCCAATGAATGGAGTATGTCAGGACGCAATTCAGCTGGTATCTATGACGTCAATACTGCCGAGTTCAATTCGTATGTAACCGGCGCGACTGTCATAATGCCCGATCAAGTAAACTAATGAACTTTAACCCGTCAACCATCTTGTGAGTGGTTGGAGGGATTGAAAAAGAGGATTATCCCGCATCATGATTGCGAAAGCAATCTTGGTGCGGGGTTTCCTAGTGAACACAAACCCAAAATAATTTCTGGTTTAGATTGGAAATCTTTTAAAAATCTTATTCTTTGTCCCTGCTATTCGCTTAGGCGATAGTGTAGATAAAGCGAGATTTTTAAAAAGATTTTCTTCTTTTACCTTAAATTATCAAAAAGCCTTCTTTCGAAGGCTTTTTGTTTTGCCCCTGCCCAGCTCATATGAAATATGGGCTTGGGCTTGACAAGGATTTTGTAAGCAGTATAATGAAGTTAGTTGACAGACAGCCGAAACCATTATGGTTTCTGCGACTGCTAAAAACAGCGCGCCGAAAGGTACGCTGTTTTTTTGTTTGGATTTTCTATACTTTATCGTAGTATATATTTGGAGACGGAAAGGGGACGTAGCGTAGTGGTAACGCAGCTGTCTGTCAACCAGCAGTCGCGGGTTCGATTCCCGCCGTCTCCATGCAATTCTCGTCACTCGTGAAGAGTGGCGAGTTTTGTTTTAATTTGCATCTTATTTCCTCGTCTAGCTTGACTCTATATAACCGTTGTGTATACTATGGGTATATGCCAGGTAGTGAAAATTCGATCGTTTCGCCTATGGCGAAACAAAGAAATAATCGCACTTGGTATTTGAGATAAAGATAGTATATTTTATTAAAGTTAAGAAGAAATTTGATAGATAAAAATCGAATTTCTACTACCTGGTATGCCCAAAACTGTTATAAATATAAAAGTTGATAAGGAAGTTAAGGAAAAAGCTCGTACGCTAGCTGAAGCGTTGGGTCTTCCTTTGAGTACAATAGTGAACGCAAATCTTAAGGAATTCATTCGTAGTGGTGAGGCGACTTTTTCTATTGAGCCTAAGCTTCGGCCGAAAGTATGGGAAGAGTTGAAGAAAGCAAGCGCGGATTATCAAGGGAAAAAGAATATTTCCCGTGCTTTTGTAAACGTAAATGAGGCTCTCGACTATTTGAACAAATAATATGAGTATTGTTTTCCACGATGGTTTTAGGAAAAAATATCGTAAATTGATACGCAGTGAGCAGAAAAAGGTGCAGCAGCGTCTGCGCCTTTTTATCGAAGATCCAAAAAACCCAATTCTTAATAATCACGAACTTATTGGTAAATATTCAGGTTATTATAGTATTAATATTACGGGTGATCTTCGGGCGTTGTATCAGATTATTGGAAAAAATGTTACGTTATTTATCACTATCGGGACGCATAGCCATCTTTACGAATAATGTTTATTATTATAAATATACAATAAGTTGATATTCTTAAACTTTAAACATTTGAACTCTTAAACTCTTCAATCCTTAATTGTTGAACTTTAAACGTTTGAACATTTAAACTTTTCTCAAATCATGTTTTCCAGACGCAAATCCACCAACAATTCACTTTTAATTCTTCTGTCCGCCGGCTTTCTCGGTATTTTTTTGGTGGGCATCTTATTATTCTGGCAATTCTATCAAACTAATTTTTATATTCATTTCGGCTCAACATCAGGATGGAAAGAACAAGTTGCCGAAACAAGTAATATTTCATTCCGCTATCCGTCAGATAAGATGGAAGTAATAGTTCCTCAAGACCAGATAAAATATCCCGTATCTGTAGTTAAGAAAGGGGAGCGCGGTGAAAGTGTTTTAATTCAGCTGGGTACGTGGAATACGGAAGTCTTTAATAATTTAGAAGACGCCGTAAAAAAATATCAAAGCGCCACAAGCAGCAAAAGACAAAGCGAAAAAATTGAAGAACTTATAATAGATGGCAGAGGAGGAGTTCTTTTTGTACAGAATGAAAATAGTGGTCGTCGAATTTTAGAAGCCCTTATTTGGGACCCCGTCCCAACCGGACAAAGTGAGAATTCTGTTCCGGTTACCGTGCAAGGCAGCTTCGTTTCACCTGGCTCTGCGCGTGAAATTTCTTTACAACTTCCCGGAACCGCCACAGCCAATGACCGCATTTTATACGAAAAACTCTACCGCGAAATTTTAAATTCCATAAAATTCATAAAAAGATAGCTTAAACTTTTTAAGAATAACCAAACACCAAGATACAAGATACAGACAATTCGCTAACCCGCGAATCAATAATCAAACCCGTGTTTTAAATTTGGAATTTGAATATTGTAATTTGTCTGGTAATTGTCTCTTGTTTCTTGTATCTTCTAAGTATGACCAAACTTCCTCCTCCAAAAATACTTATTTTTATTATCGCCTTTGTCTTTTCGGTTATCATTGTTATAGGCGGTATATTTTGGTATATAAATAATAGGCGCGTTGATACTAATATTCCTCCTGTTTCTCAACTTGAGCGTTCTCCGGAAGTGCCTGCAAACTGGAAACTTTTGGAAGCCAGACCCGAAGGTTATTGGCTCTATTATTCTCCTTCATGGATCATAGATTCAAGTTTAGAGGAAAGCACAGAATTAAAAGCTTTTTGGATTGGAGATTCTGCCTCACCCGATGGGCTCTATATTATAAGCGTGATAAAAGAACCGACGCGGGGAACTTTGGAATATCTTGATACAAATTTTGCGAATGCTTTCAGGCAGCAAACCGTTCAAGATACACTAATAGAGGAAAAAGTTGGCGTGCAGGGGAGAGATGCTATTTCTCTTGAAGGTAAAATAACAAATGCGGAAACCAAAGAAGTAGTTAACGCTAATTTGCTTTTAATTTCTGCCAAAGACGGCAAACCCGCATACGCAATTTCCGCAGTTTTAAGAAATAATTCAACGTATGAAAAGTATTTGCAAGAAGTTCTTTTAATGACCCTATCGTTACGCTTCTTTTAAATTTTTCTATAGAAAAATTTACACTGAGCCTGTCGAAGTGTTACGATATTATTGATTTTAAATATTTGAATTGAACCTTTAACTTTTGTCCGCCACCGATTTTATGGTCGCTTGCGACCAAATAAAAGCGGATCCGCCTCTGGCGGAAACTCTTGAACATTGACCTTAATTTTTTAATATTAACCTATAAAATATGTTTAATCTTCTCAACCACATTCCATTTTTAAACCGCCGTCCGGTTTCAACCCGCGACAAGTTCATATTTGTAATAGGTCTTATTTTGGCCTTTCTCGTAATTCTTTTTACCCTTTTCGTTATAATGAGCAAGCAGGCTGTAGCACCCGCGCCTTCCGGTGAAGAGACTCAGCGAGGTTTTTCTTATGAAACAAAAACTGCACCTTGCGCAGATGACCCACAAGTTCTTTGCGATAAAATTTTGCGGCCAGATTATAAATTTTCTGCTGTCGCTCCCAAAGACTGGACGGTTTCCCAACCAAATTCAGGTACGCTTACTTCAAGTAAAGACGGTTTGGATTGTTCCGCGAGTTTAATTTTAGGTAGTAATGAAAACTACGTTTCCGCTTCAGGTTGGGTGGATATTTTAAATCCGCCCGGCAAAAAAAGTGCTTCGATAGATCAGATAACGGGTAGTGTAGTTAACGTTGGGCCGGAATTGTGGCCTGTGGCTGTTATGACAACAAAAGGAAAATTCGCGAATTTCAAAAAAGAAGCTTATATTCCTGTGGGGAATGTGGTATTTATCTTAACTTCAGAAATAAAAGGGTTGGTTGAACAGAATAAATTTACAGTCAATCCGCAAAAAGTAGAATGCGATAAGGCTTTCGATGATTTGATAAATTCTATTAGAGTACGTTAATATTTTTGCCGCATGAAGGAATTATAAGTTATTTTTAAAACCCTTGATAGACATAAAATCTTTATTCATCAAAAAAAATAAGAACGGAACATTAAGGTGGGGTATAACAACGCTCCTCCTTTTTGTTTCTTTAATATTCGTTCAGCGCGTATTTTCTCCTCATTCCGACGTTTCATTAAACAAACCGCAGAGTGAGCAAGTTATAACTTTTTCTATTGAACCCGCCGGACCCGATCCCGCCTCATACAGCACCTTTTTGGATTTCGGTAAAGGAAAATATTCTGTTTTTTGGATACATCCGCCCAACGAAGATTTAATTGTAGATACTATTCGTGTACGCAAGCAGGGCGTAAGCGATGAAGATATGCCTTATGCGTGGTTGCGCTTGAACGGCATTCGTTCGTACGTTCGTACTCCGTTCAGGGACAACCTGGCAATTTTTCATATTTTCCCTGAACCAAAACCGCCTGAAGGTACGTATGAAACATACACAAGCAAACAAGAAACTCAAAAGTTAACTTTAATTGGCGCGCCAAATAATTTTACTGTTTCTACAAAAAAAGATGTTTCTGTACAAATATATGGGCAATTTGGTTTGGATATTGCTCTGCGCGAGCAGATAAACGGTATTCGTTTTTGCGTGGAAGAAGTTTCAGGAACCATTGCATCAACCGGTCAAAAGGCATCAACTCAACTGGCTTCACCGCTTTGTTTCAACAAAATGGGCATTAAGGAATAAAAAATTTAGTTTTGATCATTATCAATCATTTAAATATTTAACCAATTTTCTAATACTTATTCGTGCGAATGTGCGAATTATTCTAAATTTTAGCAATGTTCACATTCGCGCAACCCATACAAAGCATCGATAGACTTGTTCGCACGCCTGCCCGCCTCCGGAGAGCCTTTGGGGGATGCACTAGCACCATTCGCAGTTCATTTAGATGGCTTGTACATTTTTGTGTTTCGTTAGACTTATTCGTACGAATGTGCGAATATAAGGAGAGTTTATCAATTCATTACCCGCAAATTTTATGAAAGAATTAGAAAAAATATTTAAAGCATTCGCTAATAAAAGGCGTTTGGCAATATTAGCCTATTTAAAGAGGAGCGGTGAAGCTACGGTAGGCGATATAGCCGCGGAGATAAAATTGTCTTTTAAATCGACCTCAAAACATCTTTATGTCTTAGCCGCGGCCGATATTATAGAAAAAGACCAACGCGGTCCCCAAGTATTTTATCAGCTTACCCCCAACCCAAGATCCAGCGTTCGTCAGCTTATTGATTTAATATAATGTTTCCAGAAGAGCATATTTTTGTATGCGCATGGCTTGGTGTATAATACATTATGTAACAATTTATATATTTATTTTTATTATGCTGAAAATTAAATCATTTTTTCAAACTATTTTGCACGCTTTAACTGTTATTTCTCTCGTGTTATATCAGTTGAGTTTCGGTCTTATTTATCCCGGCACAGCTTATGCGGCTTCGCCGGTTTTTGTTAATAACGGAACGGCGAACTCGGGCAATGTTTATCCGAGTAGCCAAAACGTTTTAGGTTTGAATATATCACTTCCTCCTATCGATTCCGATACTTTTATTGATGGCGATGGAACAGTTGTTAGCACCGGAACGCTGGACACAACGTGGGATACCGATGGCATTCAGACCTATAATTCAAGCGCCGGGTCGGATATCGTTAAAGCGGTCCTTTTTGATTCAGTGAATAGTAAGTTTTATGTTGCCGGTTACCAACAGACAAATGGATATGATGCCGTAGTTTTGCGTTACAATGCCGACGGTTCGCTCGATACCACTTGGGATAGTGATGGTATTGCAACATTTAATTCTGGCGGGACGCAGATCGATGAAGCATTAGCCATCGCATTTGATTCTGCGAATAATAAATTATACGTTGGTGGTCAGCAAGGAACGAACGGCGAGGATATCCTTATCATGCGCTATAACGCAGACGGTTCGCTTGATACTTCGTGGGATGGCGATGGTATTGTGACTCATAATTCGAGCGGAACGCAAAGCGATATTGTGCAGGCCCTTGTGTTGGATTCCGGAAATAGTAAACTTTATGCCGCAGGAGTATACGGAACAGGCGGCTTAGATTTCGCAGTACTGCGGTACAATTTAAACGGCGCGCTTGATACGTCTTGGGACTCCGATGGCATCGCGACCTATAACTCCGGAGGGTCGCAGATCGATATGGCTAATGCCATCGCATTCGATTCCGGGAACAATAAACTCTACGTTGCAGGCGAACAGGGAACGAATGGGAAGGACTTCGCCGTTTTACGTTACGATTCGACGGGCGCGCTTGATACGTCTTGGGACTCTGACGGCATCCAGACGTTCAACTCCGGTAGCACTCAGGAAGACATCGCAAACGGTCTTGCCTTTGACTCCGCCAACAATAAGCTTTATGTTATCGGCCAGCAGGCTACGAACGGGATAGATTTCACTATTTTACGTTACGGTTCGACGGGCGCGCTTGATACGTCTTGGGACTCTGACGGCATCCAGACGTTCAACTCCGGCGGAGTGCAGCAGGATACCGGTTATGCTATTGCATTCGATTCCGCAAACAGCAAGGTCTATGTGCTGGGAGTACAGGGAACAAATGGAAATGATATTCTTGTTCTTCGGTACACGACCGGCGGGGCGCTAGATAGCACGTGGGATTCCGACGGCATTCAGTCGTATAATTCTGGCAGCTCACAGGGCGATGCCGCATTGGCAGGTTATTTGGACGCCGCGAATAATAAGCTCTATGCAGCCGGATACGTTGGGGTTAACACGCAGGACTTTGTTGTTTTGAGATATTTTATCAATAACGCCGGGAATCAGGAAACTATAGCGGCCGGCACGGCCTTGTCAAAGCTCGCAATGCCGGCAGGAACAGCATTGTGTGGTAACACTAACGGAACCACCGCGCCGGCGAATATCGTGTACGAGCCGGATGGAGACTGCAGAGATGGTTTAGATGTGAAGTCTTTGGTGGATTCAGTGGGTAACGTCGGGACGTATTCTACTTCTCTTGCTTTAGATACCAGCGGATTTCCTGTCGTATCTTATTATGATGAAACGAATGGAAATCTTAAAATACTTCATTGTAACGACACCGATTGCGTTGGAGGAAATGAGAGCATAGAGGCCGTTGATACAATCGGCGACGTCGGCAGATACCCTTCCTTGAGGCTTGATTCTTTGGGATATCCGGTTGTCAGTTATTTTGATGGCACAAATGGCAATCTCAAGATTTTACACTGCAACGACGCAAACTGTGCGGGCGGAAATGAAAATATCTCTACCGTCGATTCAACGGGAATTGTTGGATACTATACCTCTTTAGCGCTTGATGAGAATGGTTATCCCGTAGTGGGCTATTACGATTTTACAAATCAGGACTTCAAGATACTTCATTGCAACGATGCTAATTGCGCTGGCGGTGATGAGAGCATCGAAACCGTGGACAGCATCGGAAACATTGGATACGACCAGAAATCATTGGCCTTGGATAACGCCAATCCTAAAAGGCCGGTTGTTAGTTATCACGACGATACGAATGGTGATCTCAAAATCCTTCATTGCAACGACGCAAACTGTGCGGGTGGAGATGAGAGTATCGTTGCAGTCGATACGACGGGAGATGTGGGCAATAATTCATCGCTCGTTCTTGATTCTTCCGGCTTCCCGGTTGTTGCGTACGATGACGTTACTAACACCAATCTCAAAATCCTTCATTGTAACGACGCAAACTGTGCGGGCGGAAATGAAAATATAGTTGTTGTTGATGGCGACCCCGGCAGCTTGCCGCATCCTTCCATCGCCTTGGATGCATCCGCTTTTCCCGTTGTGAGTTATCGCGCTCCCTTCAGCAATCTTAAGATTCTCCATTGTAGTGATGTTAACTGTGCCGGCGGCAGCATTGTAGAGGTTAGCGATGGAGATAGCGGCGGATATTATTCATCTTTGGCTCTTGACGGTTTTGGATTTCCAGTTGTGAGTTCTTATGACGTTATAAATACGGGTTTAAGGGTTCTTCATTGCGGTGACGTAAATTGCGCGGCAGACGGGCGGACAGTTGTCTTGGGCACTGATACCGGAGCGACGAATGATTTAGCGGCAACGGCGTCGTTGATCGCTTTCCGCGACACGAGCAGTAACGGTACATGGGCATCGGGCGAGGATCTCTACCTCGATGTTGACGATAGCGGCTGGTACAACCGCGACGAGCTTGACGCGATAACGGTGCGCAATGCCGGCACGGCCATAGATACTATCGATATCGCTGTTGTTAAAATGTGGTTGGAATCGAGTTTAAACAATACTTTTGGAACCGATGATGTTCTTGTTGATAGTATTTGCGGTTGGGACGGTATAGATGATTGGCAGTGTGGAGATAATACTAGCGTGACCATAACAGGTGCTGGTTCAATATCGCGTATTTATATCACATATGATGTTGCGGGTTCCAATAGTGTTACATTTGGTAATACTATACAATTACGTGTTGCAACCCTATCTGATTCTGGCACCACAGGCGCTTTTGATACCGGCGATACGGGAATATTTTTCTCTAAAGCCGGTGCGGCAAATACCGGAAATCACGATGGGCCGACAAGCGCAATCACAAATGACAGCACCAATACTATAGCCGTTTTATCTGGTAGTACGGCGACTCCAACGCAAAACGGCGTTCCAATAATCGGCGGTGTTCCGGAAACACCGTTGATTACGAATACAGAAACTAAAACTATAGATACTGACACAGGCGGTTCGGTTACGGAAACCGCTGCAAATGATGGCAGTACCGCAACAGTGTCTGTTGAGCCGGAAACCACAAGCGCTGACACTTCATTTACAGTAGAAACGTATATTGCCTCAGAAGTATTTAACGATAACCCCCTGCCTTCCGGTTTAGATGCGGGCACCAAAGCTGTTTATGATATTGTCGCAACCGCAGGAGGAGAGAATGTTGAAACATTTTCTAAACCTCTTGAATTAACTTTTTCATATCTTGAAAATAATTTGTCTTCCGGTGTTAATGAGGGCGATTTACGCCTAGCCGTGTTTGATGAAGTAGAAAGTAATTGGTACGTACTTGAAGATGCCGTTGTTAATACTTCAACAAATACTATAAGTTATGTTTCAGACCACCTTACCCGTTTTGCTATAGTGCGCCCAGCCGACATAATAAGACCTTCTTTGCCCACTAATGTTGCAGCCGTCGCTGTTTCCGGTGGCGCTAAGTTATCATGGCAAAATCCTCCTACAGATTTTCATCATGTGCGTATAACGCGAGGTTTAACTGCTCAAGATGCAGGAACTCTTATTGCCGGTGACGTGAGAGGAACATCTTACGAGGATATATCTGTTTCAAATGAGCCGGTTTATTATAATCTTGTGAGTGTTGATTTGGCCGGCAACAGATCCGGACCGGCTATGGTTTTGTTCGATCCGTCTTTGTCATCTTATAGTGATGGCGATCTTTTAAGAGGCGAGAGCACTTCAGAGGTTTGGATAATACATAACTCTGGCGGCAAAATGTTCAAGAGACATGTTTTGTTCTCAAACTTTGATACTTTTTATCCTCATTTAGCCCTATTCTGGAGCAACGTGAAAGTGGTTTCGGATTCCACGGTTGCGGTTTACAGTTTGTCTGCCTGGATCCGTCTTGATGGAACTTCTGCTGTTTACGAAATTAACGATGACAACACTAAGCATTGGATAACCTGCGCAGACGACAGTGTTATCGGCCAGGATTGCGCCAATGAATGGATTTTATCCGGCCGCGACTTTGACGGCGTTTATATAGTAAATTCTACAGAGTTTAACTCTTACGTAACCGGTCCGACCGTCATAATGCCGGATGTTGAGAATTAGTTAGGATTGGCTTGACCCCGCACCTATTTAAGACCATGTATTACGTATATATTTTGAAAAGCGAGACAAGAGAAACGCATTATATAGGCTGGACAATAAATTTAGTTAGAAGATTAAAGGAGCATAATTCAGGATTATCATCTCACACTAAGAAATATTTACCTTGGAAATTGGTTTATTTTGAAGGCTACGCCAATGAAGAGGATGCAAAAGAAAGAGAAAAACAACTTAAGCAATTCGGTAAGGCTTATACTCAACTCAAACTAAGAATTGAGCGTAGCCTTCAGTCTTAAATAGGTGTTCGCTGGGTTGACCCCGCACCTATCTAGCATCGAAGGATCCTGTTTAGGGATCCTTCCGAAGGTTTAGGAAAAAGACATTTAATGCCACTAACAATAATTTAGTGTTTAACGGTTCTTCGCAAGAAATAAATGCTAGATAGGTGCGGGGTTGACAAAATGACCCTATCTGCTATACTGTAGCCATAGTGAGTGTTCTCGAAAGAGGACTCTTTCTAGGTAGGCGAAAGACCTTGGGGTTTTCCAAGGTTTTTTGCTATTTTAGAGAACGCAATGCTCCCTAAAATAGCCCTGAGCATGTCGAATGGGCTATTTATGGATCAAATCTTGACAGAAGCATATTATGGAGTATAATGAAAATACTTGATAGGTAGCCGAAACCATTACGGTTTCTGCGATCACTAAAAACAGCGCATCTCTTTGACGCGCTGTTTTTATTTGTTAAAATATTTTTGGAGACGGAAGGGGACGTAGCGTAGTGGTAACGCAGCTACCTATCAAGTAGTGATCGCGGGTTCGATTCCCGCCGTCTCCATGTAAAAATCCTAACTTATTGTTGGGATTTTTTGTTATTTGCGCCTCTTTTCGTTTTAGTATGTTATGCGAGATTTTGGGCTTTGCGGTAATAATTTTCTATGACAGTAATTATGTGAGCGACATTTATGAAGCTGTGTTTTGGATCTTATAGTTTATAATTTACGCGGTTACTTTTTTGAGCGGTTTCTGAGGTTGTTTTGGCATGGTTCCAGCTCTAATTTTATAAATTAGAGCTGGACAAAACAACCGAAGCCTCGGAGTCCTGCGCTGGCGGGACGAGAATGAGCGAGAAAAATGATAAGCGCGGAAATTATATTTCTATAGACGCCTTCCGACTTGTTAATCACTCGTGTTATAATATTTATTACCGGGAGGGCTGGCACTCACTTAATACCTAGTATTGGAGTAAAACCCCCTCCTGGTCTTGAGAGAAGTTACAAACACCAAGAAACAAGTTACAGATAACGTGTTTGGTTATTGATTATTGTAAGGTGTTTGGTAATTGTTTCTTGTATCTTGGTTATTAGAACTGCGAGAGATAAGATTTTATGCTAAATATTTTGAAACGACGCAAGATACTTTCTTTGCTGTTCCCACTGATTGTTTGTGGGTTTTTTGTTATTTATCCTCCAAGCGCAAACGCAACGGTCCTCGGAGATTTTTACGGAACACCGCTTGATTTTGCGCCCAAATATAGTTTCAGTAATGTTTTGCCGGTTACGTGGGGTGCTGCGGTAGGGGATACGGTTAATTTCAATGTGGACAGATCTTACGACGCGGCAGGCAGAACACAACTTACCGCAACATTAAAAATTGTCGGCGCGCACTCATATTTTTATGTTGAAGATGCTTATTTTTCTTCACTAAGTGCAGGGGATCAAAGTTCATTTTTGGCTTCGCTTCAAACTTTAGCAAATGAATTTGATAATGTTATTTACCCGAAAGAAATTGAGTTTTTCGGAACAATGTGGGAACCGGGAATTGATAATGATTCTCATATTACGATATTGGTAAGTAAGCTCATAGATACTGCCGGAGGATATTTCCGTACGGATGATGAATATCCCCGCACACAGGTTCCTTCAAGCAATGAACGGGAAATGGTATTTATTAATGCCACGCAAATTTTTAATTTTACCAAGGTCAGGAATTTTTTGGCTCATGAATTTCAGCATCTAATAACTTTTTATCAAAAAGATAAGCTGCGTAATGCGGATGACGAAGTTTGGCTCAACGAAGCGCGTTCAGAATACGCGCCGACTATTCTTGGCTATAACAACACATGGTCCGGTTCTTATTTGCAGTCGCGTGCTTTAGCTTTTTTGGCAAAACCAACGGACAGTTTGACTGAATGGACCAACCAGACGGCTGACTATGCCGCAGTTATACTTTTTGCGCATTACTTAGCCGATCAGTATAGTCCGAGCATTTTGAGCAGATCCCTACAAAGGGTCGAGGGAGGCATTGCCAGTATAAACGCCGCATTGGTCGAACTTAACCAAACTGATACATTCAGCGATATTGTTTTAAATTGGCAAATAGCTAATTACATAAATTCTACGCAAGCAGGAGAAAGGTATGGGTATAAAAATATAAATTTAAACGCCACCAACTTCAAAGTTACTGCGCCTACAAATTCCTATTCATTGACCGGTTCAGCAAGCGTAAATGTTGGGTTGGGCACAAAAGATTGGGCTGGCTCATGGATAAATATTTCAGGAGGCGGTTCAAAGACACTTAAATTGGGATTTACGCCTGCCAATTCAAGCGATACTTACAAGAACGCTGTCTTATTAAATAAAAATAATATTTATGAAGTGCGTAAATTGAACACAGCGCAGGAGCAAAAAGAGGTTTTGGTAGATGGTTTAGGCGGCGCAGTAGCCAACGTAATTTTTGTGCCTATTGGCCAGGTTAAAACAACAAATTTCACTGACAATGAACCGTCCAGAACTTATAATCTTTCCATGTCGTTAATTGATCCTGCCGCCGCGGCTTTTTCTGTAAGCTCTGTTTCTCCAAAAGTGATTTATATAGATGGCGGTCAAACTATTACGGTAAACGGGTCGGGTTTCAAAAGCGGTCTCACGCTTAAAGTTAACGGCACTTTAGTTAGTGCTGTATTTGTTAACAGTTCTACGTTTACTTTTGCTGCGCCCAAAAGCATAATTGGAAATGCCTGTTTGGATATAACAAATAGCGATGGCGCGATAATTCAAAATTGTACACTGCTTAAATATATTTCATATTCAGATGGAACATTGATCCGTGCAGTAGACGACACAAAGGTCTGGATAATTAAAGGTTCATGGCGTCGGCACATAGTAAACCCGACAGTACTCACTTTTTATCCTCATCTTGGATTTAGTTCTGTACGCGATGTTGAACAAGCCGAAGTTGATGCATTTAAGTTAAGCGCATGGACGCGCGTTGAGTTAACCCAAGACCCGGTAACTTGGCGCGTGTATGAAATAAATGGCGACGCAACTCGTCATTGGATAACATGCGCTGACCCCGATAATTGCGCCTCAACTTGGTTGGCCAGAGGCGGAAACCCAGATGGTATCTATACAATAAACGAGCAGGAAATGAATTATTACACTGAAGGAGCGCGCGTTTTTCTTCAGTAGAAGAAAAACTCAAAGATACAAAAATCAAGAAACAAGATACAGATAGCGTGTTTGGTTATTGAAAATTGGAATTTGAATTTGTTTGGTGTTTGTTTCTTGTAACTTGTATCTTAGTTAATGTATCTTATAGTTATGAACATTACTGATTTCAAAACCGATGTTAAATTGGCTCCTTACACCTCAATCGGTGTCGGTGGTCCTGCCGATTATTTTTATGAGGCAAAGACTGCGGATGAATTGAAAGATGCGGTATTGACCGCAAAAGAAAAAAATATCCCGTATATTATTTTTGGTGGCGGTACAAACGTTTTGGTTTCAGATGACGGTTTTCGCGGTTTGGTCATTGTGGCGCGCAATAATAATTATGAGATCAATGGAGAGAATATTGATGCGGGTGCCGGTATTGTATTGGGAGTTCTTTTAGGCGTTTCGGTAAAAGCAGGTCTTCAGGGATTGGAATGGTCGGCAGGCCTTCCGGGCTCTCTTGGCGGAGCGATTTACGGAAATGCCGGAACGTTCGGTAAAAGTATCGGTCAATTTATTGAAGAAGTTACTGTTCTTGAGCCCTCAGGCGATATTAGAAAATATACTCCTGACGAATGCGGATTTAGATATAGGCAAAGTAATTTTCAAAATATGCCGGGAACAGTAATTATTTCCGCGAAGCTTAAATTACAACAGGGGAATGTTGAACGACTAAAGGAAGAAATAAAAAAGAATGCTTTGTGGCGCGCGCAGAATCATCCTCCATATAAATCTTGTGGTTGTGTTTTTCGCAACGCTACTTTTACTAAAGAAGCACGTTTGCCGCAGGATGAAAATGAACCGGTTCAATGGTTTGATAAAGTTCCCGTAGGCTGGCTGATCGATCAAGCCGGCTTGAAGGGTAAGAAATTAGGCGGCTTTACTGTATCAGATGTTCACGGTAATTTTTTGATAAACGACGGAACAGGAACAGCAGAGCAACTTGAACAGCTTATTTCTGAAATTAAAAAAGATATCAAAGATAAATTTAATTTAGATCTTGAAGAAGAAGTAAGAAGGGTGGGGTAAGCGCAAGATTTCGTGTCTCGCGATTACGCTTACGCATTTGGCAAAATTTATTTCGCACTGCATGAATTTACGGAGCGGGCCGCTCTACGGTGCGTTTCCTTTCCGTAAATTCATTTGCGCTTAATATGATTTTGCTGCAAATGCTTTCGCTAGGTCGCTTAGACACGAAATCTTGCTTATTTTATATTGGAAGTAGTATTGTGCATAACTACACACTGGAAAATTTTTTTACTATGTGTAGAATTGGAAGTACAGAGTTCTTTTAGTCTTCTAGCTTTAAAAGAGTTTAGTAACTCTTCTTTGGGCTTGGGAACCCGATCTTTTAGATTGGGAACATCTAACAGCACCCCCACATGTATATGTGGGGATTTTGCTTATTTGACTGCGTTTGGCGAATTCAAATTAGTCCTGAGCTTGCTTGCAGTGAGCCTGTCGAATCTGTCGAAGGGCTACATTACAAAATCAAAGTCCCGTACCCTGCCCAAGGCTCTGGTGCGGGGCTATTTATATATAAAATGCTATAATAAATAAAGTAAGGTTACTTTTAATTTTTCGCTTTACGCTTTAAACTTCTAATATGAGACTCATAATCAAAGCCACAAATTTTTCATTGACCCCTTCTCTTTCCGACTTTATTGAAAAGAAGATAGGCGGCGAAATTAATAGTCTTTTAGCCTCAAAATTCGGATCCTCTAAGATCAAGAAAGGTAAAGAAGCTCTTGAAGTTAAAGTTGAGGTGGCTCGGACAACACGACATCATAAAAAAGGTGATATTTTTCGCGCCGAAGCTACAATAAGGCTTCCCGGTAAAAAAACTTTACGTGCTGAAGCTGAAGAATGGGATGTTCGTGTAGCGTTGGATCGCGTACGCGACGAATTATTTATGGAGATCAGTAAGTGGAAGCAAAAGAGATTAGCAGCTGTCAGGAAGGGCGGACGTAAATTTAAGAATAGCCTGAAAGGACTTAATTAGTATTTGATGGTTTGCTTGTTCAGCCTACCCAGCTCTAATTTTAAAAATTTTATACTTATATTGTTTGCCGAGTTTTCAGATCTATAAGAATATAAAATTAGGACCGGGTGGAGCTGGATTGAAAAAAACGAGATGTATGTTAAGGTGAAAATATAGTAATTTTATATTTGTTATTAAAAGAAAGAGAATTTAAAAAAAATAGCGGTTAGGATAGGTTTTATTAAAAAAATAGTACTAAACCCTAAACCCTCTACCCTAAACTCCAAAATATGAATCCCGTTAGAGACAGCTTAGCGGGAAATTATAAGTAGTTTAGTGATATTTATAGATAGTAATTTTTTTGCAGGATCAAACGCAATATTACGGAAGCGCTTTAGTCTCTTCCGTGAATGCGCTTCCTGCCTCTAACGGGATGAATCCAAGTAGAGTTCCAGCGCGCATGTTTTTTACATCAGGGGTTGGTGTACATAACGAAGAGCTTGCGGCATTTGAGGTCGCGTTACGCGATGCCGGTATTGCTAAATATAATCTTGTACACGTCTCATCCATTTTTCCTCCGGGGTGCAGACGCATTTCACGAGCAAAGGGTCTTGAATATTTATCTGCGGGAGAAATTGTTTATTGTGTAATGGCGCGCATAGCTACCAATGAGCCCAATAGGCAACTTTCTGCGGCAATAGGTGTCGCTTTGCCAGCGGACGAAAGGCAATACGGTTATTTATCCGAACATCATTCCTATGGCCAGACTGGTGAAAAAGCGGGGGAATACGCTGAAGATTTGGCCGCTTCAATGTTGGCTTCAACGTTAGGCATTAAATTTGATCCGGATGAAGCGTGGGATTCCCGCCGTCAGGCTTTTAGACTTTCGGGTAAAATTGTTCGCACGTCCAATATTGTTCAATCTGCCCGTTCAGACTCAAAAGGCAAATGGACATGTGCCATAGCTGCCGCGGTTTTAATTTTACCCGACAGCGTTTTGATCCACGATAACGGTAACGCATAAAAAATTAAATAAATTTTAATATTTTATGATACGGCAAACTTTTCTTGGAATTGAAGAGCCATCATACGAAAAGGCGCGGGCGGTTATTATCCCCGTGCCTTATGACGTTATGGCTTCATATGGAACCGGTGCCAGATTTGGTCCCGACGCCATTATCCGTGCTTCACAACAGGTTGAAACTTATGATGAAGAATTGGAAAAAGATCTTGACCATTTGCCTTTGTTTACTCATGAACCGTTAGCTCCGGACAAATCTTCTGCTGAAGCCATGATGGATAAGCTCGAAGCAATAGTTAAAGAGGTAGACGAAGACGGTAAAATACCCGTTGTTTTAGGGGGAGACCATTCGCTTTCAATTGCGCCAAGCCGGTATTTTGCAAAAAAATATCCCGGTGTTGGAATTTTGCATCTTGATGCGCATAGCGATTTGCGTACAATTTGGGAAGAAAGCCCATTTAGTCACGCAAGTTCTATGCGTCACGCATATAATTTGGGCGCAAATATGGTTCAGGTAGGTATCCGTTCAATGCCCAAAGAAGTTGTGGATGAATGTAAAGAACATCGTAAAGTATTTTTAGCTCCAGATGTTCCGGTAGAAGAAATACTCGCAGCCCTACCCGATAAAGTTTATATTTCTCTTGATATTGATGTTTTGGACCCCTCATTAATTCCTGCAACAGGGACCCCTGAGCCGGGTGGTATCGGTTGGTATGATCTGTTAAAGCTTTTGCGCGCTGTAGCCACAAAAAAACAAGTTTTGGGTTTTGATCTGATGGAATTGTCTCCTGTGCCGGGATTAATTCATCCGGAATACGCCGCGGCGCGTCTTTTGACCAAATTTTTCGGTTATTTATTGGCTTAATTATCGTTTCAGGGTAATACTATTTTAGTTTGCGGTCTTTTTTATGGCCGTTTTCTTTTTGGGATAATTCTGCTATTGTTTATTTACGATTAATTTGATTCCCGACGCTGCGGTCGGGATGCGCATTTTCGCATCCACTCGCTAGCGCTCGCGGGCGAAAAATGGCATTTAAACTCGAAAATTTATTCGGAGACGCAAACGCCAAAGAAGTAGATAAATTAAGTCTTATTGTTGAATTGGCAAATGCTAAGGAAGAAGAAATGAAGGCGCTTAGCAATGACGGTTTGCCGACAAAGACAGAAGAGTTCAAAAAACGTTTGAAAGAGGGCGCAACTCTGGACGATATTTTGCCGGAGGCTTTTGCGTTGGCGCGTGAAGCCGGCCGAAGAACTTTGGGACAGCGGCATTATGATGTTCAGCTTATGGGCGGCATGGTTTTGCATAGCGGTAAAATAGGAGAAATGAGAACCGGTGAAGGAAAAACTTTAGCGGCAACCGCGCCCGCATATCTTAACGCGTTATCCGGTGAAGGTGTTCATGTCGTAACCGTAAATGATTATTTGGCTAAACGTGACACAGTATGGATGGGACAAATTTATAGTGCATTGGGTTTAACTGTGTCATGCGTTACTCAGGAAGGTTCATATTTATACGACGCATCTTTTTCCGCCAAAGGCGGATCCGCCTCTGGCGGAAATGTAACCATAGAAGAAGAAGATAAAGAACGGGATACAAAAGGCGCATTCGAAGTAGTTGCGGATTTTTTGCGTCCGGTTTCAAAAAAAGAAGCTTATGCGGCTGATATAACATACGGCACTAATAACGAATACGGATTTGATTATTTGCGGGACAATATGGTTTTGTCTGAAGCAGAAATGTCCCAGCGCGGTCACAATTTCGCTATTGTCGATGAAGTAGACTCTATTTTAATAGATGAAGCACGTACTCCGCTTATTATTTCTTCGCCCGATACCCAAGCCTCAAAAAAATATGAAGAATTTTCCCGTTTAGTTCCGCGTCTTAACGAGAACACAGATTATAACTTGGATGAGAAAACTAAATCCGTTTTACTTACTGAAGAAGGCATTTCGAAAGTTGAAAAACTTCTTGGTATAGCTAATCTGTATGCGGATTCTGATCCGAGGATTGTCCATCATTTGGAACAAGCTTTACGCGCTCATGTTTTTTATAAGCTGGACAGGGATTATGTCGTAAAGGACGGCGAGATAGTTATTGTAGATGAATTTACCGGTCGCCTAATGCCGGGACGCCGTTGGTCTGAAGGGTTGCATCAGGCGGTTGAGGCAAAGGAAGGGGTACGCATACAAAGTGAGTCCCGCACTTTGGCCACAATAACTTTTCAGAATTACTTCCGTATGTACAAAAAGCTTTCCGGTATGACCGGAACAGCTGTTACCAATGCCGAAGAGTTCCATAAGGTTTATAAATTGGAGGTTGTCGTTGTTCCGACAGCAAAGCCAATGGTAAGGAAAGACCAGGCGGATCTTATATATAAAAACGAAGAAGCAAAATATAACGCGGTAGTAGAAGAGATAAAAGAGAGACATTCAACCGGTCAGCCGGTCCTTGTCGGTACGGTTTCTATTCAAAAAAATGAACTTTTGTCAGCTCTGCTTAAACGCGATGGCGTACCTCATCAGGTTTTGAACGCAAAAAATCACGAACAAGAAGGCGCGATAATTGCGCAGGCCGGAAGATTGAGCGGAGTAACAATTGCGACCAATATGGCAGGACGCGGTGTTGATATTATTTTAGGCGGAAATCCTAAAGTTGAAGAAGATGCCCAAAAAATCCGTGAGCTGGGAGGATTGCACGTTATTGGAACTGAGCGTCATGAGGCTCGCAGGATCGATAATCAGTTGCGCGGTCGTGCCGGACGACAGGGGGATCCGGGTTCGTCAAGATTTTTTGTTTCTTTGCAGGATGATCTAATGCGTATTTTCGGTGGAGACCAATTGGGCGGTGTTATGCAAAAGCTCGGCGTTCCCGACGATATGCCCATTGAAAGCAAAATTGTTTCCAAAGCAATTGAAGGCGCGCAAGCCAGGATAGAGGGCTTTAATTTTGATTCAAGAAAACACTTGCTTGAATATGACGATGTAGTAAATAAGCACAGAAACGCGATATATACGCGGCGCAGGCATACGCTCAAAGGTACCAAAGATGAATTAACCGAGCGGATGAAAGAACTTATTGCCGAGGAAATCGAAGCTATTGTGGATGCGCATACCCCCGGGGATTATTGGAACGATTGGAGCATAGAAGAATTAGTTGAGAATGTTAAAACTATCAGTCCTTTGCCGGATAATTTTCACGCGGAGCTTCTTGAGGTTGCTCAGAAGGGTAAGGTTTTTACTGAAGATAAAGAAGAAAAAGAAGATAAAGATTCTTTTACTAATGACCCGCAAGACAGGAGAGAAGCTGCAAGAAAATTTGTTCTTTATACAATATATAAATATTTGGATGATAAAATAAAACAATTCGGTGATGTTGCCACTGATGTTTTTCGTTTTGTTTTACTGCGTTCAATGGATGGCGCATGGATGGATCACTTAGATGCAATGGAAGCTTTACGCGATTCAGTAAGTTTGCGTGCTTATGGCCAGCGAGATCCCTTAGTTGAATATAAGAATGAAGGCAGAAGGTTGTTTGATGAACTCATGAAGGTTATGCGCGCCCAAGCCGTCCGTATGGTTTTTAGGGTAGAGCCGAGAGTCCAGGTTGCCCAGCCGGCAAATATACAAACCGTTCATCAATCCGGCAGTCTTTTGGATAAAAATTCTCATGCTGGTCATAACCATACACAACCCGTTGTAAGCGGTCAGCAGCACGTCGGAAGAAATGATCCGTGTCCTTGCGGAGCGGTGAATCCACAGACAGGAGAAGTATACAAGTATAAGAAATGTGGATTGATTAACGCCCCGCACCACCGCAGATAAAAGCGAAGTCCAGCACTGTGCTTGGCTCTAGTGCTGGGCGAAGTCCCGCATCGTGCTTGCCTGCCCAGCATCGTACTTGTTCTGGTGCTGGGCTCTGGTGCGGGACGGTTCAGGAAAGAAGTACAAGAAGTGTCATGGGGCATAGGGATAAAGAAAAAAGCCCGATCGAAAGACCGAGCTTGCATGGAAGGATTTGTAGCTGGTTATTCTAACCAACCGAGATCTCATTGATTCTTATGCGCACCATATTACTTCGTATAAATTTCGATCATCATGCTTGAAATCGTACGGATCACGGTCACCGGCTGATTTAATCATGCGTACAGATGCATTCTTTGGTGCTCCAGCAAGATCCCGAGCGGTTTCAGGAAATCGAGCAAGGACTTTAATCTTACGCTCAACCTTCTGTTCTTCCATTTTAAATTCTCCGTTAAATGTGCTGACGGCAGAATAACACTTTTAAAATATAAATGTCAAATAAGAATCTCTGTTGTATTTCGTTGACTGGAAGAAGTTACAGAGATATCATGGCGCATAACAACGCATAATTATAAGGTAGAATTTATAAACACTATACCAATATGATAAATGAGTATGAAAATTTTGAAGTCAGTCCGCAATATTCATATCAACAGTATCAAGAGCTTGGAGGTATTATCAATGAAAATGATTATCAGAATGCTCTTGATCGTGCTCAAAATGCGGTTATGTTAAATAATAAAACCTTGATAGGGCAAGCAGAATCTATTGCGAGAGTATCGGGAATCACCTTACATAATGCAGATGGCGTTTTGGATAAAAGGATTATTTTATACGGTAAATTGCGGACAGATACTAATCCCGGAGTGGAATATCATCATAGTCAAATGTGCGATCAGCAGTTGTTTGCTGAAGCGCTACGAATGTTAGGAGATGCGGATGCGTTGAAAAAAATAATTGAAGCATATCCCAATATTTTTAATACTATTAAATAAATGAAAATTATTTTGGGCTCACAATCAAGAGGCAGAAGAAAGATGCTTCAAGAAATGGGATATGAGTTTGAAGTAGAGTCAGCAAATATAGATGAAAAAGCAATAAGAATTGACGATCCAAAAGAACTTACACTGGCTTTGGCCCGAGCAAAAGCAGAAGCTCTTCGAGCGCAATTTTTGGAGAATGCGATACTCATAACGTCAGACCAGGTTGTTGTGTGGAATGGAGAGATCAGGGAAAAGCCGCAAGACGAAAAAGAAGCTAAAGAATTTTTAGAAGGATATAATACCCATCCCGCGCAAACAGTTACTGCGGTTGTTGTTATAAATACTGCAACAGGCAAACAAGCTCAGGGTGTAGATATCGCAACAGTTTATTTTTCTACATTTTCAGAAAAAGATATCAGGGAAATTATAGAGGATAAAAGTTTATTTGAAATGGCCGGAGGCTTTACCGTTGAAGGTGAATTATGGGAGCGTCATATAAATAAAATTGAAGGAAAGCGCGATAGCGTAATAGGATTACCCAAAGAGCTTACAGAGAGATTAATTCATGAAGTTGAACAATAAATTACCGTATAATTTTTAATGATAAATAATTTCTATGAAAAAACTGGAAGGTCAAAATTATGGATCTGAAGTATCCCTCGGCGCGACTGATGCGGAAAGTAAGATAAGAACAATTTTGGAAGTTCGTCGTGACAGCGCTCCTGACATTGAAGCAATTGAACCTCTTTCCGTTGAAGAGATGGCAAGACTTGAAGGCGTGGAAGTTTCCGCTCTTGAAGACAAAATCCGAGAAAGAGTTTCTTTGTTCGCCGAAGAAATGGAAAGCGCAAATAGTTATCATGAGGATAATTACGCCCAACTAATGGAAGAGCTGTATAGTCTTTATTTGTTATCGCAAAATAGCCGGGATATTCCGGACGATATTTCGTGGATAGAAAATTTACGATCATTTGATCGGTTTTGCGATTATTTTTGTCCCGACGCTACGCCCCACGCAAAAGCTTTTATCGGACACAACGTACAAAGATTTATTGAAAATGTTGTTCATCCGTCGCGTGATCTTCAGGTATATGGACGAACTTTAGATGTGTGGGGAAACGGCAATAGAATATATGACCAAGAGGGGGATTGGGTCTTGCTTCCTGAAAGATTTGAAACAATGAGCGGATATAGATTTGCCGAAAAAAAGATAATAGAAGAAATAAGATCTTTGGTCGGGGGAAATTATGTTTCTTCCGATTATACCCATGCAGCAGGTTCAGCCGCATTAAACGGTATTGCTCGTGAGCAGGCTATTTTGAGCGCGCAAGAAGCAGTTAAAGCGGGGATCAAACCAAAGACAGGAGAATTTGTTTCATATGTCCATCAAGAGAGCGGAAAGCCCTCAACAGGAATTTTAAATTCTGTATATGTTGATCGCGGAGGTCCAAAATATGGATATAATATTGTCAAATGGTTTGGTGAATATTTTGTAACCTTTGGTATTAATAAGGAACGTCAGGAAGAATATTTAAGATCTACCGATGTACGTTACGGCGGATATTTCGATAATGAACCCGGTAAGGAATTGAGCCACGATACTTTGCTGAATGAGGGCACTTTAATTGGACATCGCGTTCCTCTTTCTGCTGTCGATGTTGTCTATGCCTGGAAAACCAATGAGCCTCAGGTTCAAGAATGGATAAGATTAAATTGTCCTCAAGCAAAATTCGTATCTCTGGAAGCGGCGCAAATATTAAAAGATCACACTGCCGTGATAGGTAAGATGGCTCAACAGGAAGGAATATCGCAGGAAGAAGTTTGGGAAGGATTGCTCAAATAAAAAACTCCCGCATAAGATTTATGCGGGTAGGCGTATAATTTTTTAATTAAAAAAGATAAGAGGATCTATCCATTTTGATAGATCTTCTTCTGTATTTACGTAACCGCGTATATCAAGTTTATCTTGAGAGTTATAGGGCATTATAGAAAAATGCAGATGTTTGCGCGCGCCATCGGTTTCGTGTGTGTGTCCATCGCCAAGAATTCCTATTTTTTGACCTAGTTCAACGTCAGTGCCTTCAGGCAGCATTTGTTCGGGGTCAAGATGCCCGTAAAGCGCAACGAACGATTGATTATTTATTTCGTGTTTAATTACAATAACTCCTCCATAGCCGGATGCGTATCTGCTTAAAATAATAGCGCCGTTTGCTATTGCTCTTACCGGAACGTCTGTCGATACGTCGCCGTATTCTATATCCACGGCATTGTGGAAACCGGTAAATTTATCAGGTTGTACCGGAGAGGTTTGCGGCGTAATAAAAATTCCATACGGTTTTTTGGTGATGCGATCTATAAATTCATCGGTGGGTTGAATGAGGTTTAATTTTACAAATTCAGCGCGAGGTGCCAGAGGCAAGGGGACCAGATCGGTATTTAGATCGCCAGTCTCAGCGCTTAAAGCTTGAGCCTTTAAAACAGCAGATTGTGTATCGGCAGAATTATTTTTTATAATAAAAAAAGACAATCCGCCGGCAATTGCAGACAGACTCATAAACGCCAATATAAGGATAAAACTCTTGAACAGCATAGACTAATGATAACATATTTTTATGATTTAGTCAATCAGCTCTGATTTTTTCCGAAAATTAGGGCTGGTCATTAATTCTAAAAAGAATATAATTAAAAGATATGATAAATATTTTAATCTCAGTAAGCATTTTTTTAAGCGCATTTTTTATATCGGCACCGACTGTTTTTGCTCATGGTGAAATAGACATTACACAGATAGGACTACATGAGGGAGATATTGTACGTGCTAGTGATGTGGCAGATCCCGACATCTTTATTATTAATCAGCAGGGATATAAGCGACTTTTTTTATCTCCTGCTATTTTTGGTTTATATGCTCATTTACGTTGGGATAACGTAAAAGCAATTCCAAAAGCGTTATTGGATGCGATGCCCACATCAGGATTATTTCGTAACTGTGAAATAAATGATTATAAAGTACATGCGTTAGCGACAACCGGAGAAGATGAAGCGTCTCTGCATTGGGTAAATGTAAGCGGCGATAACGCAGCAGAAGCCGATGACGATTTTTTTGAGAAAGTTTTTTGTATAAATACACGGGAATTCCAACATTATATATCCGCTTCAGCATATAGTTCTTTGTCGCAGATACCTTCTTATTCCCGCGCATCTGTTTTACCCGGAGGCGTTAATTTAACTACTATGCCCTTGGTACTTCCTGATGGTTATAGTATTTCTTTATTTACGCCACAAGCAGTAGGCCCGTTGCGTTTTATGGCTTTTTCACCGGACGGTATTTTGTTTGTAAGTATGTCAAGTTCCGCGGGTTTGTATTCATCGCAAAGTCAGGATGACGGAAAAATTTTTGCTATCCCTGATAAAAATAAGGATGGTGTTGCGGATCAGGCAACCGCAGTATTGACAAATTTACACCTTCCGCATGGCATTGCATTTTATAACAATTATTTATATGTAGCCGAAGAAGGGAAAGTAGTGCGTTACGCGTATCTTGGTGACTCAAATTTAGGAGCGAGAGAAGTAATTGTAACAGATCTTCCGACTGCCGGAGAACATCTTTCGCGTACAATAGGTTTTAGTCCTTCGGGTAAAATGTATATTTCGATGGGTTCTTCGTGTAATGTGTGCGAACAAAGCAATTCACATTTTGCTACTGTTCGTGAATATAATGCGGACGGGACAGGCGGTCGGGTTTTTGCTACAGGATTAAGAAACACGGTAGGCTTTACTTTTAACCCGTCAACGGCAGAAATATGGGGAACGGATAATGGAAGAGATTATCTTGGAGACAATCTTCCGCCGGACGAAATAAATATAATTAAAGATGGGGGAAATTATGGGTGGCCCAATTGTTACGGAAAGAATATCCATGACACGGATTTTGATAAGAACATCTATATCCTGCTTTATCCGCCGCTTCCTTGTGGCGACAAAGAGCCTTCACTCTTCGATCTTCAAGCGCATTCTGCCGCATTGGGTTTGCGCTTTATAACGGCGCAGTTTTCAAGTTTATGGCAGGGAGATCTTTTGGTTGCGTATCACGGTTCTTGGAACAGAAGCCAATATACAGGATATAAAGTTGTAAGGCTTGATGTTGAGGGTAACAGCGTTATTGGAGAATACGATTTTATTTCTGGTTGGTTACGGCCTGATGCTTCACGTTTAGGCAGGCCGGTTGATGTTATTTTTGATAGTGACGGCGTCTTATATATTTCTGATGATAGAGCCAACGTTATATATCGCGTTTCGAAGATTAATCCCGTTTAGAGGCAATCTCATCGTCTCTTATTATTATCGAATTTAAAAACAAATTATTTTTTTTGCTAGATTTACGCTTGATTTACGGAAATGCTTTAATAAAGTATTTCCTGCCTCTAACGGGATTAATCCTTAAATATTATGCTTAAAATTATGGATTCGAATAAGCTCACCATGACTCCGAGTAAGATCGAACGGGTCAAAGCAAAATATATTGTACGCTTTGTTCTGGGGCTTGTTGTATCTGTTATATTAATAAATAATCTGGCAGAAGTTCTCAGCAATTCCCGCAATAAAAGCTTTTATCTCACTGCGGATTTGGTACGCGCTATAGGCGATACGCGTGTTTATTATTTAGAGGAAGGTAAAAAGCGATGGGTAGAATCTTTTGAAAGTTTTCAAGCGCAAGGTTTTTCCTGGGATGCTGTGCGCACCATCGCTCCAGAGGAGCTGATGAGTCTGCCTGAAGGAGACAAGATAACATCTGCTTCACCGGTAATTCTTGCGGGTGAAGAAACAAGACTTCCGGATCTTGTACCGCTATCCGCAGAAGAAATTCAATATGATACTTTAAATGGCAGAAAAATACTGCGTTTTACTTCTGTATTTTTAAATCAAGGGGGCGGATTTCTTGAAGTTGTAGCAAAACCCCTTACTTTATCAACAGATGCATTAAAAGAAGTATTTCAACGAGTAGTTAACACAAACGGAACGGAACGTTTGCGCCTTACCGGTTATTTTCTCTGGCACGCCATGCACGGGCATTATCATGTTACTAATGTTATGGGTTATATGTTGGAGCCGGCAGATTCAAAAGGCACAGTTATATCCGCAAAAGAGAAAGTTAGTTTTTGTTTGCGTGACGATCGTATTGAAAATAGTTCTGTTTCCGCCGCAACGAGAACTTTCAGTACATGCACCAGCACACGTCAAGGAGTTTCTGTCGGATGGGCGGATGTGTATAGTTATTCACTTCCGGACCAATATCTTGACGTACATGGTTTAACACCCGCTACGTACCGTCTTCTTCTGGACAGTAATCCAAAAGGATCCATATTGGAGAATAGATTAGATAACAACCGGAGTATTGTGATTGCGTATATGGATCCTGCAAACAATATATTTAATGTTTTGGGTAAGGCAGTACCCTTGCCGGGATTTTCTTCATTTCCTGACGGTACTACAATAAGATCGCAAAGCGATAACGTTGCCTATGTAATGTTCCATAATAAAAAGCGTTTGTTTCCTCCGGGAATCAGCACCACAACAAGAGGCATTGTATTGCCAAACAGCATAATTGAAACAATATTTACAAATAATCTAATAAAAAATTCTAACGGTGTGATATATGCGCTTAACGATAAAGGTTACAGACGTCTATTTCCTTCGCCTGATGCGTATAATTCATATGGATTTAATTTTGCCGATATCGCGTTAATTTCAGAACATGAACTTGTATTATACCCTGAAGCAAAATATATTCGTCAGACAGGAAGCGATATTATATATGAAATTAGCGGCAATACTAAGAAAATCGTAAATAATATTTCAGCAATATCGCCTGATATGGTTCATGTTATAAATATAATAGATTTTAATTCATATACTACAGTAGCCAATTAATTTTATGCCAGGTAGTGAAAATTCGACTGTTCGCTAAGCGAACAAGGCTACTTAGAGCAATATTATAGTTTTAATCTATTACTTTTTAAATATTAACTATTAGAAAGAAGTTCGATAGTTTGAATGTCGAATTTCTACTACCTGGTATGGAGTTTGATATTTTCAAAAAATATCCCAACTTAAAATACGGTATTTCAAAAAAGAGGCACGGTTCGTTAAAAAAAATTACCGCAGATTTTAATTCTGCGGATATTTTTAGAAGAAATGAAAAGGATTTTTTAACCAGAGAGGGGATTAAAGATTCAAAAATATATGAGCTCAAGCAAGTTCACGGAAATAAAGTTTTGAATTCAGAGAATATAACCGGTAACGCTACTTTTGTTGCCGATGCTTTGGTTACCAATGCACCAAATAAAGTTTTAACTATTACCGTTGCCGATTGTTATCCAATTTATCTTTTTGATCCTACCCGCAAGATCGTTGCCATTGCTCACGCGGGTTGGCGGGGCATAACGAAAGATATTTTATGCAATGTTATAGATTATTTTGTTTTAAAGTTTTCTTCTGATCCGCAAGATATTTTAGTCGGCATAGGTCCCGGGCTGGGCAAATGCCATTTTGAGGTCAAGGAAGATGTTTTGGACAATTTTACTGCATATCCTGAAGAAATCGAACATAAAAATGGGAAAATTTTCGTTGATTTGCCCGCTATTTTGGAGAAAAAAATGCTTGAACGAGGGTTAAAGCGGGAAAATATAGAATTTTCCGGTTTGTGTACTTATTGCGAGAACGGAAAATTTTTTTCCCGGCGCAGAGATAAGAATTCCGACGAGGTAATGATGGCTTATATTGGAATGACCGTTTAAATCAAATATTAAAAATCAAACATTAAAATTTTGGTGATTCGCCCTGCGTTTGCAGGGCGAAATTATAATCCCGCCTTCGGCGGGGTACATTTATTTTGATATTTTATATTTAATTTTTGATATGACTTGTGGATAACCTGTGTAGGTCAAAGTTCGTTTAAAAACATGCTATAATATAAGGGTTATTTTAATTATTTATTGGTTTATTTTAAGCCAATTTGCGTGTTATTAACCTAAAACAAATCAATATATGTACAGTTTAATTCTTTCTAAGCAAAAACGGGTTGTTCCGGCTTTTGTTGTCGCCGTTCTTATAAGCGCGGCTTTTATTTTTGGTATTATCTTTAATGCCAAGGGTGCTACTTTTAATATCACCTCACCTTCAGGAGGAACGTGTTATGTTTACGGAACATCTATTCCGATCTCCTGGACAGCTTCTACGTTACCAGGCGTAAATCATTACGCTGTTTATTACACAACCAATGACGGATCAACTAAAACTTTGATTCCCGGAGGCCATCCTGTGACCGGAAATTCGATTTCTTGGACTCCGGAAACTTCTGTTATTGGTTTTCCGATAAAAATTGTAATTGATGGACACGATTCTGCTCACACTACTCTTGAGTCAGCAATGTCTTCTACATCTTTCGGCGTAAGTACATCTTGCGGCGGAGGATCAAGTGCGCCTCCTGTTCCCGGTACAATTGCCGGAGCGCCAAGCGGAACTGTTGGAACTTCTTATAATTTTTCTGTAATACTTTATTCTGATCCTGACGGTCAGCAAGTGCAGGCAGTTTTTGATTGGGGTGACGGTTCATCTTTCGGTTATTCAACTTTTATTACTCCTTCAGGCGGAGGAACTTCTACAACTCCGATTGGGCACGTTTGGAATACATCGGGAACTTATTATGTAAAAGCTAAAGCAAAAGATTCGGGTGGTGCAGAATCCGGGTGGACTTCAACTTGGGCAATAACTATAAGCGGTGCCACCGGTTGCAGTAGCGTTCCACCCGCACCTTCAAGTTTGACAGCGACCCCTTCATCAAGTCAGGTAGCATTGAGTTGGCCGGTCGTAACATGTGCGGATAAATATAATATTTATCGCCGCAGTCCTGCCAGCACGGGAACATGGTCTTATGTACTGCAAGTAACTACAACGTCGCACTCTGATAGTTCTTCGATATCTCCCGGCTCCTCTTATGATTATAAAGTTGAATCTTGTTTAAGTGGTTATGGTTGTTCCGGCAATTCCGATAATTATGCTTATGCGTACAATGTACTTATTCCTGGTGGTACTGATACTACTGCGCCGACTGCACCAACCGGACTTACCGCGACCCCGTATTCTGTTTCACGGATAGATTTATCCTGGAACGCATCTACAGATAATGTGGGGGTTACAAATTATAAAATTTTCCGCAACAGCGCTTTTTGGTATCAAACCTCAGCGCTTTCTTATGCAGATACGGGCTTAACAAGTAATACGACTTATTCTTATTACATTAAGGCTGTTGATGCGGCAGGAAATGAGTCTACTGCCAGCGCTACGGCTTCGGCTGTTACGCCAAGCGGTACCGCATCATGTACCGGTTTATCGCTTACATTTGCAAACAATGACACCTCTTATGTCATCGGGGATATGGTTACATATACCTATATCTGTATTCCTGGAGGAACTGCGCCTAACGTTACGGTTCAGGTGGTTAGTCCCGGTGGTACTGCGACAACATATAATACAGCAACCAATGTAAGCCAAAATACTCTAGGTTTTAGCACTTCAAATCTTTCTGCGGGCGACTACACATTGCGTGCTTGTTTTACCTCAAGTTGTTCTCCGGTTACGGTAAGCGCTGTGTTTTCTGTTGTGTCCGGCACTACAGGTGATAATACAGCTCCTGTTATTTCTAATTTAGGGGAACAGGATATTATCGGCATGGGCGCAAAAGTAAAATGGCTTACCGATGATCCGTCTGATTCTTTTGTCGAATACGGTACCAGTTTTGGCAATTACACCAATAATTCAAGTTCCTATTGTTATGGTTCAGGTTTGGTTACAGATCATTGTTTGTATCTGACAAATCTTACTCTTAATACGACATATTTTTATCGGGTAAGATCTGTTAATGCGGCAGGACTTCAAATTCAGGCTACCGGCGATTTTCAATCTGCATCAGGAACAGATACTTCGGGCGTGCCACCTACACCGACCAATTTTCGTTTAGAGCCGGCTCCGGTGTCTTCGCCGACTCCGACCATATATTTAAAATGGAATGTTTCAACGGATGCGGATAAATATAATTTAAGCCGCAGTCAGCACGGACTTAACAATTGGACGTATTTCCCGCAGTTGATGGGCAACACAAATACTTCATACGCCGATTCAAGCGTTGGAGTGAGCGTTTATTATGATTATCGGGTAGAGGCATGTCATTCGGGTTATGGTTGCTCTACATCAAGCGCATACCTTACGAATGTTTCTGTCGGTGGTACCTCAACTACAACAACACAAAACGGTTCGGTCTCAGGGACTGTTAAAACTTCAAGTGGCGTTGCTGTTGCGGGAGCTAATATAAATATAAGGAGTTCTGACAATGTTTATAATTTTTACACAACCGCAGCTTCGGATGGTACATATCATTTTAATAATTTGTTCCCTTATTCTTATATTTTAACCGCATATCCTCCGTCTAATAGAACCGATCTTTCTCCTTCAAGCGCTCAAAGTGTTTCTATTGCAGCCGACCAAAATACCGTACGTGATTTGCAGTTAATTTCCGGAACAAAGATTTTGACAGGAAAAGTTTTAAGAAACGATGGACGCGCTGTAACATATGCTGAGGTTGGGGCTTGGCGCGCCGATGGTCAGCCTGGAGGCGGTATGGCAGCAACTGATTCAAACGGTAATTATTCTATTACTTTAAGCGGCGGCAAATGGAATGTTTCGGTTCATCCTTCTTCCGCTTCTGTCTCAAGCGCCGACTGGTTTTATAATTCTGAACCGACGCTTATAGAGTTTATTGCAGACAGTACGACCGAAAACAAAAGCGTTAATTTTACTGTTGCATCCCAGAGTTCATTTATAATTGGTTCCGTAAGATATCCCGACGGCAGTATCCCTCCTGCTTCTTTGAGCAGTGTCGGTTTCTTTAACTCAACTACACGTATTGGCGCAGTAAGTTCAATAGCCGCAGACGGGACTTTTAAGGTTGCTATTGCCGCGGGAACATATCAAGTCGATGTTTATATTACCGATCCGACATTATATGCTCCTATTTTGGGTTCGGTTTCTGTTTCTGACGGTCAAACTAAAGATTTGGGAATAATCACGTTGAAAAAGAAAAGCGAACTTATCCGCGGTCGTGTTTACGGACCAAACGGTGAAGGTGTCGGTGGCGCAGAAGTTAAAGGTTATTTGTCAGGGACGACTAATTCTATTGTAGCGCTTACCAAATCAGACGGATCATATGAACTCAATGTTACAGCTGGTACTTGGAACATAGGTTTGAATCCCAATACCTTGGGTGGTTATGCGTATAATGGAGCAGCGCGTAGTATTGCTGTTGCTGCGGGATCAACCGTTTCTTCTGTTGATTTCGCTTTGAGTAAAGCCGGTTCAGTTTTATCCGGTAACGTTGTTGATGCATCCGGACAAATAATCACGGGTTTTTATGGGCATGTTGGTGTAATGCCGCAGGATGGATTCGGGACCTCTACTCAAGGTTATTACGGATATGCGGAATTCGGCGCATTTACAATTGCGCTTCCTCCGGGAAATTATAACGTACAGGTATATCCTGCTTACGGTTCAAATTATTCTCCAAGCGCTTCGGTGCCTGTAACTGTTTTATCGGGAACAACCGCTAAGGTTTTAGTAAAGATAAACGCCGGAAACAGTATTATACAGGGCACCATTAGAAATTCTGCCGGCAGTCCAATAAGCGGAGTAAAGATGAAAGTATTTGTTTCAAATAATAAAGGTGTTTGGAATGAGACAGATGTTAATACGACAAGCGGAACATATAAACTTTCACTTTTTGCTGATTCTTGGCAGTTGGGTTTGAGAGTTGACGGTTCAGGATATATTCCCGGTTCACTTTTATCTGTGAATCTTATTTCGGGTCAGACACTTACTCAGGATATTGCTGTTAGTGCCGCAAGCTCAACGATAATTGGGAAAATAACTTCTCCTTTGGGTGCGGGGGTAGCCAATGTTCAGGTTTCAGCTGATTACAATAGTTTTAGTCAGCCGTTAACTACATCTTCTTTCATAAATTCTTTCAGAGCTACAACTGACGCGAGCGGAAATTATAAAATTGCTTTGTTGCCGGGGACTTATTATCTGCATACTTATGTAAGTTCGGGCGGCGAATTTATAGGTTCTGAAGAGAAAACCGTTATGGTGGTAGCAGGAGAAACCAAAACGGTGGATTTGGTTTTGAGATCACCAAATCTCACGATATCCGGAAAAGTATTTGAGGGCGGGCAAGGCAGGCCGGCATTTGTATGGGCATGGGGTGAAAGCGGTGGTGGTTTTAGTACTACTGCATCTTCAGACGGCTCATACGTGTTGAAATTAAGTCCGGGAAAATGGAAGGTCGGAGCCTCTTATGAACGCGATCAAATATTATTTAAAGCGTCCGAAATCGCAATAGAACTATTTTCCGGAGAGAATAAATCATTAGATATATTCTTAATTGATTCACGGATTTTCTTGTCTGCTCCTATAGTTAAAACGGGCACTACGTCTACCGATCAGGTTGTTACAAATGAAACAGGCGTAAGCATTAATATTCCATCAAACTCTATTGCTGTGACAGGATCTGTAACAGTAACCCTTTCTTCATCGACAGATGCGCCTTCGCAGGGTACTGCTAACGTTATTGGTGTTGCGTATGAAGTTGAAGTTAAGGATGAAAATGGTCAGGCAGTTACAACTCTTAATGTTCCGGCAACCGTAAGTATTCCTTACAATGAAACATTAATAAGCGCAGGCGAAGAAGCATTTTTGGATCTGGCTTTTTGGGATGAAGCGCTGGGCGCTTGGCAAGATGTTACTTCTACCGTGGTAGATACAAATAACAATATTATTACCGGTTCAGTAACTCATTTGACTAGATTTGCTATTGTGCGTCCGGCCGATATCACTCCTCCTGCGTCGCCTTCTACTGTTCGCGCTCAAGTGTCTGCCGATAAAATAACTTTCAGTTGGATCAATCCAAGTGCTGATTTCCATAGCGCTAAAGTTTATCGCTCCACGGTTGCGGGAGAAAAAGGCAGCAAGGTTGCCGAAAATATTACACTTGCAAATTGGTCCGATTCTTCGGTGCAGAATGGCACGAAGTATTATTACAACATTAAATCAGTAGACTTAGCCGGAAATGAATCTACGAGTCTTGCACAAACCGCTGTAATAGCTGGAGAAATTTCTTCATCACAAACAGTTGGTCCTTATCCTTCAGGCACTTTGTTCAAAGTCGGAAGTAATCCTACGGTTTGGTATGTCGATAACGGTAAACGTCGTGGTATTCCATCACTAGGGGTTTTTGAATCAAGATTTGATTGGAAGAACGTAAAAAATATTACAGACGCTACTCATACTGAACTTTATACCGAAGATTCCGCAATAGGTTATCCTGACGGCCTGCTTATTAAGGGTAGCGCTCCGACAGTTTATATTATTGCTGATGGCAAAAAACTACCCGTTACAACAGCCGAAGCATTCAATGCTTTGGGATATAAGTGGGAAAATATCCGTACCGTAAATGATTCAGAATTAAGCCTGCATTCGACCGGAGCCAGCTTATCGACAGCCGTAAGTTATCCAAGCGGATCATTAATACAGAAAGAAGGGGATCCAACAGTATGGTTTGTAGATAATGGTGTTCGAAGAGGCATTCCGACGCTCGATGTATTCAATATACGGAAGCTTGATTTCAAGAGAGTCATTAAAGTCCTTTCTTCTGTGCTGGAAAGCATTCAAATAGGCAACGCGCTGGCATATCCGGATTATACTTTGATTAAGGGCTCCGCTCCCGAAGTTTATTTTGTTGAGGGCGGAAAGAAGCGCCACATTACTTCCGGTGAAATATTTAATACCAACCAATTTGATTGGGCGGCAATAAGAAATGTACCAGATAGCGTATTGAATCTGATGGTCACAGGCAGCAATTTGGAATAATTTTACCGTAAGGTCTTAGCGTTGTCATAATAGAGTTAAAGTCCCGGCTCGGATTATACGGGACGGGACTTTTAAAAAATGAATATTATCGGAAAATTAAAATATAAGATACTTGTCGCAGTTTTTGTTGTGCTTTTCGTTGCGGGCGGGATCTTGTCTTTGAGGATATCTTTTGTAGCGGAACATCCTTTAATTAAAACTTTTTTATTTTCCAAGACTGATTTAAAATTTAAATCAGATAAACTACATTATTATGACAATCCAAATATTTCTTTGGAGCGCGTGCATGTGCAGGCGTTTTATTTAGTGCCGCGTAAATCTTTAAATGACTTTACTTTATCGTGGAAAGAAGATTTTACCGGAGCATTGGAAGAATTAAAAAAATTTCATGAAAGCCAGTTTGGCAACAGTTCGGAATTAACTTTTTCTTTGTTGGATATTCCGGTAGTCGCTCCTAATGAATTTGTTGATTCATTGCCGACAGGATTGAGGCGCGCAACTCTAGTTGATCTGGAACCAATTGATAAGTTTATTGAGGATAATATCACCAAATCAAGCGCGCCTTTTTATCGTAAGGCATTTGTAGATATTCCTAATAACGCCTATGCAGTTAAAGTAATTTTTGTTGAAGGAGTTTCTGCTGTAGGTAGCGAAGGAATGCTTCTTTTATCGCGTAATTATATTACCGACCCAGCTATAGGATACGGCACCTCTGTTTTAGCTCACGAGTTCGGACACACTTTGGGCATGCCGGATTTATATGATTATGAAACATACGAAGATTATTCAGATGACTTAATGGGATCCGGTCGTTACCGCGCAATTAACTATGTTTATTTCAGTGATGATATAAAAAGAAGAATGGGCATAAAATAAATTGGATATTATGAAATTTTTAAAGAAAAAAGAAATTACTATAGAACAAGAACATCTACATCCGTCCAAAGGAAGTATTAGGCGTAAATTCGTGAGAATTTTCATTATTTTGGGTATTTTGCCGATAATTGCTTTGGGTATTGCGGGTATAGTTTTTTTAACTATTTCACGACAGCAAAGCATAGAAGAGACGGAAACGCTTCTTTTGAGACAGAAGACTGAAGAAACGGCCCGTTTCATTGATGAAACGCTTGATACGTTTGAAATACAAGTTAGTTATACATCACAAGTTCCGCCGTGGCCGGGATTTCAATCGGTTGATGCTATTAAGCTTTCAAACGGTTATACCTGCAATTCGCCGTATGATAATTTGTGCGATGAACAGCTGTTCTTTTTGGAGGGGTTATTGGCTGCTAATCGTAATTTAGTGGAAGTAGCTTTTATTAATACAATTCTTCCCACAGCCCAGACAAATGTCCCTCCGGCAGGAAAGGAGACAAAAAGATTGTCTCGTTTTTATGATATACCTACAGATTGCGGGTTAGAATCTAGTCCGCAAACCGTAGAGGAATGTGAATATTACGCATACTATCCGAATTCAGATTTATTCCGTGCCGTTTCTTCAGGGAAAAACTATATAGGAAAACCGTATAAAACCCTTGATGGTTATTACATAACCATAGCGGCTCCTGTGTACAGTAATACAATTAAAAATGATAAAGGGGAGATAATTGAGGGCGGTTATATTGTTTCGGGTTTACGCGGTGAACTTTCGCTTAAACCGCTGAATAATATTTTTGCTTCAGCAATACTTGGCGAAGCCGGTTATGCCTATCTTGTTGATGAGTTCGGCTCACCAATTGCCTCAAGTGTGGGCAAGGATTTTCCGCAAGGTCTTCTTATCACTAATCCGTTAACCGAAAAATTAAATAATAATGTTTCTGTAACCGGAATCAGCGTGTATAAGAACCTTTTTGGCGAGACGGTTGTTGCTTCGGCAAAGCCGGTAGGCCGGCTTAATTTAGGCGTTGTAGTTGAATGGCCATATTCCGATGCGTATTCAATAGTTTATTCAATAGCTAATCAGGTAGTTTTTTTCATGATCTTGATACTGGTTGCAATTATTGTATTGAGTAGAACTCTTGCGCGACAAATAACAAAACCTATTTCGATATTGCAGTTTGCCGCTTCACGCATAGGAAAGGGTTCTTTTGACCCGATATCCGAAATAAAAACAGGAGATGAATTGGAACTTTTGGCGCATTCGCTAAATGATATGTCGCATGAACTTAGGGATTTGGATGAATTGAAACGTAAGGCGGGGGAGGCTAAGCTTTTGGAGTTGAGTTTAGCTAAAGAAAAAGAGCTTGTCGATATAAAAGATTCTTTTTTGGATACCGCCTCGCATCAGTTGCGTACTCCTATTTCAGCCATAAAGTGGCAACTGGAATTGTTGTTGGGCGAAGATATTCCGCCCACAGATAAAGAGTTGGTTGCGGGAGCTTACGAACATGCCGAATTTTTATCCGAAATTTCCACTGATCTTATTAACGCGGCAAGTTATGGCATCGGATATAAAGCAAAGGACATGGTTGAAGTATCCATATCTAAACTTTTAACTGAAATTTGCGAGCATTTTGCTGGCGCTATTGAAAAAAATAAGATCAAGTTTGTTAATACGCCCCTGCCGGAAGATATTAAAATTAAAGCAAGCTATCCGGCTTTAAGGGTTCTTTTTGAAAATATCTTAGGGAATGCGATCAGGTATACAAAACCTGAAGGACAAATAACAATTACAGTAATTAAACAGGAAAATTCTGTGGAAATTAGAGTTGCCGATACAGGAATAGGTATACCATCCGAAGAACATAAAATGGTATTTACGCAGTTTTTCCGCGCGGTGAATGCGATAGATACAAGAAATGTCGGGACTGGTCTTGGATTATATATATCTAGGAATATTGTTTGGGGGCACGAAGGCAACATTTGGTTTACATCTGAGCTAGGTAAAGGCTCAACTTTTTTTGTGGGTTTGCCTATAAATAAAGCTCCGATTGTTGCGCAGTAAGTAATTATGCTAAATATTTAGCCGGTTCTAGTTTTCAATAAAGCCAGGATTGGCTTTGCCTCGTTAGAAATTTACAAAATTATTAGAATCGATTGGAAATATTTTATAGAAGATGTGCTTGCTTTAGCGAGAAAAAGCCGTGGCTTTTTCTCGCTATTAACTTTAAACGTAAATTTCTAACGGGGCTTTGACTTTTTGGCCTTTTGGGTATTACAATAGGGAAGGCTTGTCCAGCCCTGATTTCAGTAAAAATCAGAGCTGGATTTAATTTGGTTTATGGAATTACCAAAAATAATTAATAAATTTGGCTTTTTAAAGCGAGTATTTATAGTTTTTTACCCGATAAGATGGGTTTTTAGAATTGGAAAGAAGTTGGTTTTGCGGGTTCTTATTAAACCGCTGAGAATTGTTTTAAAGCTGCTTAAGTGGATTTTTAGGGGCGTTTTTGGGTTTTTGTGGTCTATATCTTCACCCGTAAGAGCACCCGTTAAAAAGGTATTTGTTTTGGTTGCTCGTGGCGTTGAAGGTGTGGGTAGTAGTACTATTTGGGCGGGTAAATTTACGTTTGGTATAGTTTTTTGGCCATTTAAGAAGTTATGGTTATTTTCTCCTTTACGCAAAGGAATCGAGAAAAGAAAACAGAGGCGCAATATTTTGGTGTTGATTTTTTTGTTCACTTTCTTATCTTTGTTTGTTATTTATCCGCAAATTTGGAATTATCCCTATGATCAGGTGCAGCCTAAATTGTGGGGTGGTATAGAATACTTATCTTCAAAATATAACCAACCGCAGTTTAAAGAATGGGCTTCTAAAATAAAAATAACTAAAATTGACGAATCGCCCTTTCTTTTGGGATTAGATTTGCAGGGCGGCACGCAATTAGTATATGAAGCTGATCTAACCAATATTTCCTCTGAAGATCAGAAAAGTGCTTTGGAATCTTTACGCGATGTTATAGAACGGCGCGTAAATAGTTTCGGAGTACGTGAGCCGCAAGTGCAATTGGAAAAAACCGGCGATTCAAATCGTCTTATGGTTGAATTAGCCGGCGTAAAGGATATTAATCAGGCTATTCAGTCTATAGGCAAAACTCCGTTTCTTGAATTTCGTGAGGAGAGGAGCGAAGAGGAGCTTGATGCGATAAGGCAAGGACCGGGAGGGGGCGTGCAATTATCTGAAGAGCAATTAAATACCGCCGAACTTTTATTTAAACCGGCTAAACTCACCGGACAATATCTTAGTCGTGCTGAACTTACTTTTGATCCAACAACAAATCAGCCTACTGTTGCGCTCCGCTTTAACGATGAAGGCAAAGAAATTTTCAGAGAAATCACAGCAGCCAATGTGGGCAAGCGTCTCGCTATTTTTTTGGATGGCCAGATAGTAAGCGCCCCGACAGTTCAACAGGAGATTCCTTCGGGAGAAGCTATCATTAGCGGAAGTTTTTCTATACCTGAGGCCGAGGCTTTAGTTAAGGATTTGAATGCAGGAGCCTTACCGGTTCCAATTAATCTTATTTCCCAACAAAGCGTTGGAGCAACTCTGGGTCAGGAATCTTTGAGCAATATAATTTTTGCAGGCACCATAGGTTTGCTTGGGGTTATTATTTTTATGCTGTTGTTATACCGCATACCCGGTATTATTGCGGTTTTGGCTCTTACGATCTATGCAGTTTTAACTTTGACTATATTTAAATTATTGCCCGTAACCTTTACTTTACCCGGCATTGCCGGATTTATTCTTTCTGTTGGTATGGCTGTCGACGCCAACATTCTTATTTTTGCGCGCATGCGCGAAGAACGCCAATGGGGCCGTTCAGTAGAAGAGAGTATTGAAGCCGGATTTTTGAGAGCCTGGCCCTCAATTCGAGATTCAAATATTGCCACTTTGATTACAACCTTCGTACTTTATTTTTTAACCACAAGCTTTATACGCGGATTTGCTTTGACCCTTGGTATAGGCGTTTTAATGTCAATGTTTTCAGCCGTATTTATATCAAGATTGCTTCTTTTACAGATCGTACATACCCGTTTATCTAAATTACAAAAGTTATGGTAATTAAAGAATTCCCCATAATTAAATTTCGTTGGCTATTTCTAGCGGTTTCGGGAGTATTGATTGTCTCAAGCATAGTTGCCTTAGTTATCTGGGGTTTGCATTTTGGCGTTGAATTTACCGGGGGTTCATTAATGAATGTAAATTTTGAGGAAAGGGTGCCCACACGGGAAGAAATTATTTCTAAATTATCCGATCAAGATTTAGGAGATATAGCCATTCAAAATGCGGATGAGAAAAATTTAATTTTGCGTTTCAAGGCGGTTGATGAAAATAAACATCAGGAAATATTAAATAAAATAAAAGAGATAGCTCCCGCGCAAGAAGAACAGTTTACTTCTATCGGCCCGGTTATAGGAAGTGAATTGAAACAGAAAGCGGCATGGGCTATAGGTTTGGCTATAGTGGGCATAATGATATATATAGCATGGGCATTCCGGAGAGTTTCAAAGCCTGTTTCTTCGTGGCAATACGGATTTATAGTTTCTTTAGTCGCATTGTTGCATGATGTTATAATTCCTTTGGGCGTTTTCTCTGCGTTGGGACATTATATGGGCATTGAAATAAACGTCGCTTTTATAGCCGCGATTCTTACGATTTTAGGTTTTTCGGTTCATGACAGTATTGTAGTATTTGATAGAACTCGCGAGAATTTAAGGAGAATATTTGATAAATCTTTTGCTGAGATAGTAAACACGAGCCTTAATCAAACGCTGGGTCGTTCGTTGGCTACTTCCACAACGGTTCTTTTGACGATAGCGGCTATTGCTGTTTTTGGCGGACCAGCCGTATTTGATTTTGCTTTAGCTTTATTTATCGGTATTGCTATAGGCACTTATTCATCTATTTTCGTAGCAGGACCATTGCTTATAGAGTTTCAAAAAATATCTTCTAATTTCAATAATTTAAGACGAGGAAAGCGGAGAAAATAGTTCTAAACGGGATTGACCATAAAGGATTATTAAGGTAGTCTATAATTCGTTAATTACTTAAAGCTTATGCAACTTGCAGTTATTAAAACCGGTGGAAAACAATACGTAATAAGCAGAGGACAGCGTATCGCTGTTGAGAAACTTCCTTATAATGAAGGAGATGAATTTGATTTTAATGAAGTTTTGGCTTTGGTGTATGCGGGGCAGGTTAAGGTGGGGTCGCCGTATGTTTCCGGAGCAAAAGTTCGCGGTAAGGTATTGTCTCATGCGTTGCACGATAAAGTTATTGTTTTTAAATTTAAACCCAAAAAACGTCAGAAACGCAAAAGAGGACATCGTCAGGCATATACTTTAGTTGAGATTCTGGATATAAAAGATAAAGATGTTAAGGTGTCGGATAATGTTCAAGATACAGAAAAAAAGCCCGCAGCAGTTTTGCTTCCAAGAAAGGTTGCCCTAAAGCGAGTAACAAAAAAATCAAGCGAAAAATAAAACATCCCGCTATAATAGCGGGATGTTTTGTAAATAGTTAATTAAAATTAATTTCTGTTTTCTAATGCGCCCCGTAATGTTTCTTCGTCGGCGTATTCTATTTCTCCGCCTGAGGGCATGCCAATGCCTAAGCGGGTTATTTTTATTTGCGCAGTATTATCTGAAGCAGATAAAATTTCTTGTTTTAGCCAAAGAAAGGCAGCATTACCTTCGGCTGTGGGACTCATGGCCATTATTATCTCTTTTAAATCTTTATCTTTAAGTGCTCGTTGTTTAAGTTCGTTGATACGTAATGCGCGCGGATCCTGGTTTAGGGATAATCTTCCCCCAAGTACAAAATATTGTCCACCGAATGCGCCGGCTTTCTCAAGTTGTTCAAGATCGACATCTTCTTCTACGACACATAAAGAATTTTTATCTCTTTCTATATCACGACAGATGGAACAGGTAGAATCTGCGGCATTGGGTGAGAGATGTATATAGCGGAAGCAAATAGAACAATTTTTTACGGATTCAATTTTATCCAAAACAAGTTTAAGATCCTGTCTTATTGCGGGATTGCGCAAAATATAAAAAGCGCATCGAAGCGCTTGACGCGGTCCAATGCCGGGTAATTTTTTTATAATATCCGCGGTTTCGCGTATTGGAGAGGGCAACATACGTTCGCGTTTAAAGAAGTAGCTGTTTTGTGAGTGACATCCGAAGAGATGGAAGTTGGCGTCATGAAGAGGTCGCCGAAGGTGCTGTTTGACAAACGAGCTCTAATTTCGAAAAATTTGGGCTGGGGAGGAGTTCATCGAGAGGCGACCGGTTTCGCGACATGCCAACAATTTTCCCCGCAGGCAGTCACGAACAAAATTGCTAATTCTTATACTTCAAAGTGTTTTTCTATATTCCAGAACATTGCACGTTCAGGATCAAAGCGCAGAGTAATTTCACCTACCGGACCATTTCTGTGTTTGGCAACATGTATTTTGGCTATATTTTTTACGCCCGAGTCCTTTTTAACCATATCTTCGCGCCAGATCAACATAACCACATCCGCGTCTTGTTCTATTGCGCCTGATTCGCGCAGATCTGAAAGTTTGGGTCTTTGGTCGGGTCTTGCTTCAACAGCGCGGGAAAGCTGAGAAACGGCTATAACAGGCACGTTTAGTTCGCGGGCCAATGCTTTCAATGAACGCGATATTTCAGTGACCTGTTGGACCATATTGTCTGTATTTGTATGCGAGGTTATTAATTGCAGATAGTCTACGATAATAAGAGAAAGATCGTGTTTGGCTTGCAGACGGCGTGCCATAGCGCGCATTTGGAGCACTGTTGAAGAAACCGCGTCATCAATAAAAATAGGAGCGTCTGCCAATTGGTCTAATGCATCACGCAAACGGTCAAAATCTTCTGTAGATAATCTTCCCGTACGCATTCGCCACAGATCAACATTGGCTTGAGCCGCTAATAATCTGTCGACAACCTGTTCTTTGGACATTTCTAAACTGAATATTCCGACGGATTTTTTTTCATTGACCGCAACATGGCGCGCGATACTTAAGGCTAAAGAAGTTTTACCGATTGACGGTCTTGCGGCAATAACGATCATATCGGAAGGTTGCAGACCGGAAAGCATATTATCCATATCAGTAAAACCTGTTGCGACCCCGCGTATAGATCCTTCGTGGTGCGATAATTGTTCTAATCTGTCAAAAGTTTTTGCTAATTCATCTTTAACCGGGCCGAATTCTTGCGTCATGGCGTGCTGTGAAATAGAGAATATTTTTTGTTCGGCTTCGTCTAAAAGTTCGTCCATGTGTCTTGTCTCATTCCAGCCAAGTTGTGCGATATGCCATGAAGCATCGATAAGATCGCGTAATAATCTTTTTTTCTGAATTATTTTTGCATAGTGTACTACGTGGGAAGAGGTTGGTACCATATTCACCAGACTAGCCAAATATGTACGACCGCCGATATCTTCAAGTACGTTGCCGTCTTTTAATCGTGTTGAAACAGAAAGTATATCAATCGGTTCGTGATGAGTAAAAAGATCAAGCATTGCCTGATATATAACCCTGTGTTGTTTGCGATAAAAGTCTTCTGTGCGTAAAAAATCAACAACGCGAATAATAGCGTTGTTATCCAAAAGCATGCTTCCAAGCAAAGATTGTTCCGCGTCAATGTCCTGGGGCGGTATACGGCCGGATGGAACCGCTAAAGAAAGATCTGTTTCCGGCATTGCCAGGAGATCTTTGAGAGTTAAAGCTTCATTTTTTGATTTTTTAGCAAAGGTTTTCTTGGCCATGCCGTGGTTGTCCCTGAGCAAAGCGAAGGATACAACTACGTGCATCCTGAGCGAAGTCGAAGGATTACTTTAATTATTACCAGCTTATCGTTTAAAACCAACACAGGCAATGGTGGATAAAGTGGAGAAAATGTGGATTGTTGATAGTAGAGGACTTCTGCGCGTGCCATCTTTTCGCTCATTCTCGCCCGCCAACGCGGGCTCCGAGGCCTCGGCCATTTTGGATCCGATGGGCGCATCGGACACCATGCCAAAATGGCCGCGGAAACTGCTCAAAGATGCACGCACGAAGTCCTATCTTTTTTTGAGGAGTTTTTTGGCGCCAACTTCTATCTCTTCAGATTATTCTTTTTAACTTTGGTCCTTGCGGCGTATCTTCAACGACCCAGCCAAGTTCCGAGAGCTGTTTTCTGGTTTGGTCTGCTTCTGCCCAGCGTTTTTCTTTGCGAAAAAGTTCTCTTTCTTTAGCAAGATCTTTTATTTCCCGGGGCGCGGTTTGTTTGGTGCGTTTTTTGATGATTCCAAAAACTTCGTTTATTTCTTCAAGTAAATTTATTACGGATTTAGTTTCTCTTTCGGAAAGACTAGAATTATCAAGTAAGGGGTTTATATCTTTAACAAAAGAAAAAAGTATTGCAAATGCTACCGGTGTATCAAAATCATTGCCGACTGCACGCCAAAAATTTTCCCGGGTATTTTTAATTTTTTCTGCTAAATGATTATTTTCAGAAGAATTTCTTTTATTTTGTTTAACACGTTCGTAAAATTCAGCTAATCTTTCCGAAGTTGCTTCTGCCTGTTTAATAAGATCTTCATCGTAATCAATAGGGGAACGATAGTGGGCTTGAAGTATCATTAAACGGAAGCTTTCCGCAGAATAATTTTTCAATAGATCGCGAAGCACAATAATATTCCCGATGGATTTTGACATTTTTTCTCCGCGTACAGTTAAGAATCCTCCGTGGAGCCACATATTTACATATGGTTTTTTATTGCTTATTGCTTCGATCTGGGCAATTTCACATTCGTGATGCGGGAATATAAGATCTAAAGCGCCGCCATGCATATCATATTGTTGCCCGAAATATTTTTCGGCAATTGCCGTATCTTCAATATGCCAACCCGGTCGGCCCATACCCCACGGGCTAGGCCAAGAGGGTTCGGATTTTTTATCCTGAGCTTTGTCGAAGGATGATCTTTTCCAAAGCGCAAAATCTTTTTGATTTTTCTTTTCCGGATCGTGTTCTACCCGTTCAGTATGGAATTTGTCTTCAAGTTTTTGTCCGGAAAGTTTGCCGTAGTCATCAAATTTGTTCACTTCAAAATATATTCCTGAAGAAGCTATATAAGCAAAACCTTTTTCCAGCAGTCTTTCGATTTGGCTTATTATTTCGGCTATGTGGTCGCTGGCTCGAGCATAAATATCTACCGAGTCTATTTTTAACGCTTTCATGTCTTTTAAGTATTCTTTTTCAAATTCCCGGGCCAACGCTTTAGGCGTTTTATTTGTTAGACGTGCGCGATCAATTATCTTGTCGTCAACATCCGTTATATTTTGCAGATATCTGACCCTAAGACCGTTTTTTTTGAACGTTTTAACAATTGAATCGAAAACAACATAAATACGTCCATGGCCTATATGCGATAAGTCATATACAGTCGGGCCGCACACAAAAACATCCAATTTATCTTTCTTAAGCGGTTTTAATTCTTCCTTTTTGCGTGTAAGGGTATTATAAAAAACAAACTTCATATTATTATTTTAAACCCAACGTTTAAATTTGAAGAAAAAGAAAGTTATAACCGTTGAGATTACAACTATAGATGTGACAACCGCAAAACCATCCGGGTTTTCGCTGAACGGAATATTTTTCAGGTTCATACCGAAAAGAGCGGGAATTATAGAGGGGATCAGCAGAAGAGTAGCATATACGGCAAGTAAGCGGATATTTTCATTGGTTTTTGTTGATAGAAGGGAATAATTTGTTTGTTCAAGAGTTGACATTGTTTCTTTCTGAGTAACTAAAATATTAATTAATCGTGAGTGGGATTCGGCAACGTATTCAAGATAAGGACGCGCGTCTTTTCCCAATAGGGTAGGGCCGGAAACCAATAGATCCTTAAATAAAATTTGCATTGGCTCAAGTGTGCGCATGAAATCAATTATTTTTCTTCTTATCTGAGAAATAACCAAAACTATATTTTGCTCTCGGCCTCGGAATATTTCATCTTCAATAAAAGCTATTTGCTCTTCAATATTATCAAGTTCTGCGTTTACATTTTCAAATAGTCCGGCAATAAGTCCTTGTATTACCGCTGCCGGTCCGGCTTCAAAATATTCCCTTCTGGTTTCTTGTGAGGCCATGCATTTTCCAAAAAAATCACTGACAAAAGGTAATCGGCTCGTGTGACTGGTAATAAGCCAATTTGCGCTTATTACCAAATCCAGTTCTTCTATTCTTAATGTTGTACCGGCGCCGTCTTTTTCAATAGGTATTTGTAAGGCTACAAAAATATAATTTCCAAAAACATCTATTTTTGGATGACGTGTAGGCAAATTAATATCTTTTATGACCAGAGGATGTAGATTAAATTCTTTTTGTAACCAGGCAATATCGTCTGAACTCGGATTGTCCAGGTTAACCCACGTCAGATCAGGGTCACGAAGTATTTTCATCCCGTTAGAGACAGGAAGCGCTTTTTACGGAAGAGATTAAAGCGCTTCCGTAATATTGCGTTTGATCCTGTAAAAAATTTACTATCTACAAATAATTATTAAAAAATTTATAATTTCCCGTTAATTTGTCTCTAACGGGATTCGTGATTTTATTATATCATTCTGATGAATTTGGGACAGCGTTTATGGGTACGGGATTGACACCTTACCCTATTTTTATATAATGCCTTGTATTAGCAGTCTTACTACTTGAGTGCCAAAACATATATGTTTATTTTAACGCCCAGACAACAGAATATTCTTGATGCTATTGTAGAAAAATATATAAATGGCGCCTTACCGATAAGTTCTGATTTTTTGCGTCGTGAAGGTGGATTTGATTTTAGCGGAGCAACGATAAGAGCAGAAATGGCCGAACTTGAAGCGAGAGGCTTTTTGGTTCAACCCCATACTTCTGCCGGAAGAACGCCGACTGAAAACGCATATCGTCTTTTTGTTGAACAGCATTCTAATAAGTGGGGTCTTTCTGAAAAGATACGCGAAAAATTCGGGCAAATTTCCAGATTATGGTCCAAAAATAAACTTGCCGCTTTGGAAACTGCCGCCGATGATATTGCCGGATTTTCTCAAGTAACAAGCATGGTTACATTGACATGGAACGATCAGGCTGTTTTTTTGCAACGATTTAGAGATTTTCGTCTTCAGCCCGAATTTTCTTCTCCGGATATCGTCGGTGAGATGTTGTCTGCAATTGAAATATTGGAAAAGAGGCGTAATGAAATTTTGAATTCCGCAGACGCTAATAGAACTTCGGTATTTATCGGAAAAGATATCAAGTTTGGAAAGTTTAATTTTTTGAGTTTAGTGATACGACCATGGCGGAATAGAAATTCTAGAGCTTCCGGTTTTATCGCAACGGTTGGTCCTTTGCGTATGCATTATGAACGGGCTATTCCCACCATAGACTATCTGGGTTCAGTGTTATCTGAGTTTACGGAGGAATAAGTATACATTAATTAAGTCCGCCTTCGCCTAAGGCTTTGGCGGATGCACATCGTTGCATCCGCTCTTCGCAGAAGCGAATCGCGGGCAACGATGGCAGAAGACAACAATATAAACAATAGCGGAAACGCAGAACCATCTTCCCTCGACTATGAGGGTCGTTGGAAAAGAGCATTGGCTGATTATGAAAACTATAAAAAAGATGAAATAAAGCGTTTTGCGGCTTTTTCAAAGTTCAGCAAAATGGAAGCTATACGTAATCTTTTGCCGCTAATCGATATGCTGGAAAGAGCCTTGAAAAATGTTCCTTCGGAGATAGAAAAATCATCTTGGACTGAAGGCATTCGTCTTATTTATGAAGAGTTTTTAAAGCTTTTGAATAAAGAAGGTATTAGAAAGATAGAAACAATCGGAAGAGAGCTTGATCCAAAATATCATGAAGCCGTAGGCAGAACAGATGAAGACGGGGAAGAAGTTGTAGAAGAAGTAAGATCGGGTTTTATAACCGAAGACGACTTTATTGTGCGTCCTGCACAAGTTAAAATAGGAAAACAAAAATAAATAATTTTATCTAATTCTAGTAATCCCTCGACTTCGCTCGGGATGCACATTGTTGCAACCGCTCTCGAAGTTCGCGGGCAACAATGGCATGTCAAAAGTATTAGGTATCGATCTTGGCACAACCAATTCTGCTATGGCGGTAATGGAAAATGGAGAGCCTAAGATTCTAGAAAATTCTGAAGGCGTAAGAACCACTCCTTCTATTGTTTCTATAAATAAATCCGGCGAAAGAGCTGTTGGTGTTTTAGCTAAGCGTCAGGCTGTGACTAACGCTGAAAACACAATTTTTTCAGCTAAAAGACTCATCGGCAGGAGGTTTTCGGATATTGAAGTTCAAAGAGATAAAGAATGGCTTCCTTATACTATTCGTGAATCATCGAACGGTGGAGTTGAAATAAAAATGGGAGATAAGTGGTATGCTCCTCAGGAAATCTCCGCAATGATTTTGTCGAAACTCAAAGCTAACGCTGAAGCAAGATTAGGAACCACAATAACCGATGCGGTTATCACTGTACCGGCTTATTTTGATGATGCTCAAAGAAAATCAACTAAGGAAGCGGGAGAAATTGCAGGTTTTAATGTTAGACGGATAATTAATGAGCCCACAGCCGCTGCTTTGGCATATGGATTAGAAAAGAAAAAGAATGAAAAAATTGTAGTTTATGATTTTGGCGGAGGAACATTTGATGTTTCGGTCCTTGAAATTTCTGAAAATACCGTTGAAGTTAAAGCCACAGGCGGTGATACGCATTTGGGCGGAGACGATCTTGATAAGAAGATTATTGGCTGGCTGATTGATGAATTTAAAAAAGATCAGGGTATAGATCTATCTAAAGACAAATTAGCCTTACAACGACTCAAAGAAGGAGCTGAACGCGCCAAACTTGAACTCTCGAGTACAAATGAAACCGAAATCAATATACCTTTTATTACTTCGGACGCTCAGGGACCGAAACATCTTTTGCTTAAATTAAGTCGCGCTCAATTTGAAGAATTGGTTCATGATTATATAGAGAGATCCGTACAGATAGTAAAAGATGTCGTTGGTGAAGCTAAATTTTCATTATCGGATATTAATGAAGTGGTAATGGTTGGTGGGCAGACTAGAATGCCGGCCATTCAAGAGGCGGTAGGCAAACTTTTTGGCAAGGAGCCTCATATGGGGATTAATCCTGATGAGGTTGTGGCTATTGGAGCTGCTGCGCAAGGTGGTATTATGGAAGGAGAGGTACACGATGTTCTTTTACTCGATGTTACACCCTTATCTTTGGGCATTGAAACGTTGGGTAACGTGATGACCCCTATTATTGAGAAAAATACAACGATTCCTGTCTCAAAAGCCCAAGTTTTTTCAACTGCAGCCGATAATCAACCCTCTGTAGAGATACATGTTTTGCAGGGCGAAAGAACATTAGCCAACGACAATAAAACATTGGCCAGATTCATACTGGATGGTCTTCCGCCTTCTCCAAGAGGGGTGCCTCAAGTTGAAGTTACATTTGATATTGATGCTAACGGTATTTTGAACGTTACAGCTAAGGATAAAGCTACAGGTAAGGCTCAAACTGTTCGTGTAGAAGCATCAACCGGACTATCAAAAGAAGAGGTAGAAAGAATGAAAAAAGATGCAGAAATGCACGCAGATGAAGACCGCAAAAAGAAGGAAACTGTTGAAGCTCGTAATACATCAGACGCACTGATATATTCTACAGAACGTGTTTTGCGTGAAAATTCCGAAAAAATTTCTCAGGATATCCGAAAAGATGTCGAAGATAAATTAAAAACCTTGAAAGAGGTTAAAGATAAAGATGATATAGCTGCAATTCGAAGAGCTATGGAAGATCTATCCCAAGCCGCTCAAAAAATCGGCTCTACGTTGTATAGCAAAGAGCAGAGCGCGGGACCTCAAGATTCTTCGCAGAGTGATTCAGCTGAGAAGCCTGCCGATGTTGAAGACGGGCAAACCGAAGAGTCAGGAGACAATAAAGCATAAATTATGCCAGGTAGTGAAATTCGACCGTTCCGCTAAAAGCGGAACAAAAGTATCTGGCAAACAATACAATAAAATTAATAAATAAAAGTTTAAACACGAAATTCGTTAATTAAAAATGTAAAAGTCGAATTTCTACTACCTGGTATGAATAAGATAAAAGCTATTTTTCCTGTTTTTGTTTTAATGGCATTGTTTGTTTTGACCATGGTGGGTGTTTGGACCGCGGCAGGACAAATGTTATCGGGCGACGGAGGAAGAACATTGAATTTATTCGGTTTTGAATTGCCGGTCACTTCTTTTGTATCCGTATATACTTTAATTGTAGTTTCAGCTGTATTTTATTCTCTTATCGTGTTAGTTGAGGGTAAACTTATTTTTATAGCGATTGGTTCTTTGGCGGCGCTAATTCTATCTTTGCCGATTCTTTTTGGTCAGGTGTCGATATATATAATAGCTATTATCCCGTGTTTAGGTTTGTGGATATTTTCTGCGTGGCGCATGAAAGAAATTATTAAGGATTTGCTGCCGTGGAAACCTTCTTGGGCTTTACATGCCGGGCTACCGCTTTATTTTACAGCTTTAAGTATTATTTTTACGGCTGCGATATTGGCCTCTCCCTCTGCCGAAAAGTTTTTAAGCGAGCCACTACCCAAAGAGGTGGTATTTTTTGGTTTATCTTATATTGAAAAACCCATTGAAAGGTTTGCGAATCTTAATATAAATCATACGGTTGACCAAGCTATAGAAATTTCAAGTGAAGGCAAAATTAAAGATCCTCGGCTTTTGGCGCAAGCTCGCGCGGAACTTAGTAAATCTTTGGGAGCGGTTCTTTCAGGTGAAGAGACCGTTAAAGATGTTATTTTTCAGATAGTAAATCGAGAGATCAATAAAGTAAAAGATCAGGCGGGGGATCTTTTCTTGATTATTTTTGCAGTAAGCTCATTTTTTATGTTTCAACTTTTGGCTTGGCCTGCAAAAATTATTGCCAATATGGCTACACGATTTATGCTATTTACATTTGAGGCCGGCGGAGTAATAGTTGTTGAAGACAGGTCTGCGAGAAAATATTTCGCGCATTGGAAATCTTCTCCGCCAATCATATAAAAAGATAATTTTGATTTAACTATGGCCAAAGATTATTATAAAATTTTAGGTGTTGCATCCGGCGCCTCATCGGATGAGATTAAGAATGCATATCGTAAGCTTGCGCACAAATATCATCCCGATAAATCAGGAGGAGATGAGTCTAAGTTTAAGGAAATTAACGAGGCCTATTCTATTCTGAGTGATCCTGAAAAAAAGAAGCGTTACGATAGTTTCGGTTCAGCTTTTGGTCCGGGTACAGGCGGCGCTGCTTGGGGTCCGGAAGATTTCGGCTATCAAGGAGCCGGCTTTGAAGATTTGGGAGAAATATTTGAAGAATTTTTTGGATTTGGAAGACCAAAACGTAGAGCCTCACAAGGACGCGGAAAAGATATTATTGTTGATATAGAGCTTTCTTTAGAAGAAGTTTTTGCCGGACAAAGCAAAGAAGTTGTTATAACTAAGTTTGCAAATTGCGAAAGATGCAGCGGTAAAGGCGCTGAACCCGGGACACCGTTGTCTACGTGTAAAACTTGCCAGGGCAGGGGCGGATTAGAAAGGATGGAGCAAACATTTTTTGGAACGTTTACACGTTTAACTACGTGCCCAAATTGTCATGGCAGAGGAGAAATTCCTGAAAAGCCTTGTACCACTTGTCGTGGAGAAGGAAGGATGAAGAGATCCGTAAAAATGGATATTTCTATTCCTCCGGGCGTGGCAGACGGCGAAACGCTTAAGGTTTCAGGTGCGGGGGAGGCGGGTAAGCAGGGGTCTTCAGCCGGAGATTTGTTTTTGAACATTCACATTAAGCCTCATGTCGTATTTCAGCGAAAAGGAAATGATTTATGGAATCGTGTCGAAGTTTCTTTTCCACAAGCTGTTATGGGAACAAAATTGGATGTTCCGATGATCGACGGTTCTATTAAATTAACTGTTCCGGCGGGTACGCCTTCCGGTAAAATTCTTAGAATAAAAGGTAAGGGCATGCCTATCGTGGGCGGACGAGGCAGAACGGTAGTTTCACGGGGAGATTCGTACGTTACGATCGTTGTTCGAGTGCCGCAAAAAATATCCAAAAAAGGTCAGGAATTACTCGAAGATCTGGAAGAAGAACTATAAGCGCTGTCACGGCGCATGAAATTGCGTCGTTCGTCCCAAACGAAAGCAAGCCTTCGCTTGCGGGCTCGCCAGCAATTATAAAATAATTTATTTTAAATCCTTAAGATTAAATCTTGGAAAATATTCCGCAATTTTCTTCTAGTTTAACGCTATCCGGATTAAGCTGGGATATCGCGGCTATATTTTTTGTTGCCATTTTAATTTTTCTTTTCGGATTAACTTCAGGAAGAGACCGTCTATTAGCTTTGCTGTTGTCTTTGTATGCAGCTTCTACCATTGCAAGTACCAGCCCTCAAGTACTCTCTGTTTTTGTGGAATACGGTATACGCGTTTCATCATTTACTAAACTCGAAGTTTTTATAGTTCTATTTTTATTGTTGAGTTTTTTATTGTCGGGAAAAATATTTTTGAACATTTTTCAGTTTTCTGCCGAGGGTTTGAAAAGTTTGTGGCAGGTTATAGTATTAAGTTTATTAATAGCAGGGCTTTTCATTAGTTTGTTTTTGCAGTTTTTACCGTATAATACTCTTGCTATTTCTTCTGGAGTCGCTTATATTTTTAGAGACGGTTTAGCCCCATTTTTATGGGCGGCAGTGCCGGTTTTGTTTCTGATTTTTTTGCGCGTAGAAGGGGAGTGAGTGAATATTTTGGTTTTACTTAACGCTACAGCATTAGGCAAAAAGAGGTTTCGTGCCTACGCGAATTTGCGAAGCAGGCCGCCCTAAGACGACTAATGCTTCGCTGGGCTCAGCAAAGTCGTCTTAAGGTGCGTTTCCTTTTTCGATAAATTCGCTGGCACTTAGTTCTTTTTTGCGCTAATGCCTTCGCTAAGTCGTAAAACCAAAATATTCGCTTATGGAAATAAAGATGTAATCCCGATCATATATCGGGATACCAAAATTTTGATTTTTGAATTTTGCATTTTGACTTTATTATAATGCCCCCATAGCTCAATTGGCAGAGCAGCTCCCTTTTAAGGAGAAGGTTGAAGGTTCGATTCCTTCTGGGGGCACAAAGCTGTGCAGGGTTCTGGAGACCGCGATTCCCGCCTTGCATGAGCGACCGACATGGTCGCAGCAAATAAAAAAAACAACGCGATGGAATTTTTCTCTCGCGTTGTTTTTTGTTGCTTCCGTGACTACCGGCTTCCTTGCCGTTCAAGCGCGATTATTTTGTCCTTGAGAATCAGCCGGCTTCTCAGATTCGCGAGCAGTTCGCGTTTTTCGGATATCGTTCCCTCGGTGAGAAGATATATTGCATAGGATTTTGCGTCGAATTCTTCGGGCTCGATATGTTCCTTGTTTTTCCCGAGCGCTATCCTCCTGAACTTGTTATACCGCGTGATCTCTTCTTTGAACTTATGTCTGACGCCAAGCTCGTCTATGTCCAGCGCGTCAAGAAGCGTTATGATCTGGACAATGATTTCTTCTTCTCTGATGTAGCTTACCTTGCAATATGGATCTTTGGCCTTGGTGCAGGAGTAATACACATAGCGGTGCGTGTTCCCATTCTTCTGATGCTTGTATTTCTCTCCAGCCGTTATTCCCGAGCCGCAGAGTCCGCAGGAGATGAGCTTCGTGAACGCGAATTCCTTGTTGTTTTTACGTATCTCGCTGCGGACTACTTGTGCCTGCACTCGGTCGAACAGCTCTTTAGCGATGATGGGTTCATGCCGTCCAGTGTACCAATTGCCGCTTCCGTCGGGATATTCAAAGACGCCGTAGTAGAACGGCTTCTTGAGGATCATATAGATATTGCTTAGGGAAAGGGATTTGCCGTACTTCGTTTTGAATTTCATCTCGTATTTGAGCCATTGGTAGATCTTTCTGCCGGACCAGCTTTCATTTGCCACCTTCTCGAACATTTGTTTGACGATCGGGCCCCGTATCGGGTCCACGATCACTTCGCATGGCCTGTCCGTGCGTTTTTCGTTCAGATATCCCGTGGGAGCCACGGATGGCCGCAGCCCTTGCTCGCATCTCGTCCGAAGTCCCCGTTTTACGTTTTCGCTCTTGTTGTCGTTTTCGAGTTTCGCTGTTGAGCAGAGAATCATCAGCATGAATTTTTCGCTCGGGTTGTTCGTAAATTTCTGGCTGAAGGTGCGTATCTCGATTAATAGCTTTTGGTCCATGAGATCGACCAGCGATCCCAAGTCTCCGGCGTTGCGCGAGAGGCGGTCAGGCGCCCACGTCAGGATGCCGTTGAATTTGGCAGAGCGGATATCAGCAAGGAGGGAGTTGAATATTTCCCGCTGGCCGACCGCTTTTGCCGAGTGGCTTTCTTTTCTGATCTCCGCTATCTCAAGTCCGTCCCGTTCCGCTATCTTGGTCATTTCATTGATCTGGCTGTCTATCGAGAGGATCTGCTGTTCCTCGCTCTCGGTCGACTTCCGGGCGTAGAGGCAATATTTAACTTTTGCTGGGAGTTGTTCCTTTGTTTGGGTCCTAGCTCCCTTGGACTCCGTAATGGTTGTGTTGTTCATACAACACATTGGATGACGCAAAGGCTCAAGTGAGTCCAGACCAATAGTAATCTTTACGGGGTTTGTTAAAACGAGTCGGTTCAGTTTGTGATAGAATGAATTTATATGGCACATAAAATATCAATTTCAAATTTAGTTATTAAATTCGGCGCCATCTTTTTTGGCGTGTTTTTGTTTTTACCGTTCACCCACGCTTCTGCTTTTGAAGACGATATATTTCATGTACCCGGCAGTGTTTCTGGTATCGATACCCATTTTGAAGTTATCGATAGCGCTTATCTCAACCTTGTTCTTGACAGTTCAGAAGAAATTAAAGTTAGTTTGGATTCAATACCGCAGATGATTTTACTAAATATTGAACCAACCACTACAGCCACTAGCACAAATATTTCATTTTCGGGTTTAGAACCCAACCACACCTATTATAAATACCAAGACGACTATCACAACGAAACCATTATACAAACCACCGCTTCGGGCCAATATTCATACACCCAAGACATTTCTACGCCTCACTTTATCTTCATCCAGCCAACCACTGGCACAAAATTCATTAGTGATAACGCAACAGGAGGCGATTGCGTCACTATTGGTAATTGGAATTCCGCAACAAAAACTTGCACGCTTACAGGTAATATTAATCAAACCATTCAAATCGACAGCAATGGCATAACCTTAGATGGCGCGGGTTTCACCAACAGCGGTTCAAACAGTTTTGGCGTGTATATTTATCAGAAATCCGCAATTACGATACAAAACGTTACTATTTCTGGATTTAGTATCGGAATATTCACTAATGATGCCACTAATATCACGATAACAGAAAACCAGATTGTATCAGGCAGCCATGGAATAGTCATACAAGATAGCTATGGCGCTGTTATAACGCACAATGCCACTTCCGGGTTTTGCAGCGGAATAACAATTGATACTTCAGGCAGTATTATTACAGACAATAACTTTACCTCTTTTGGGGGATGCGCTGGAATGATAATTCTCGGCTTTAATCACAATATTCAAAACAATATAAGCATAAGCGAAGGGGTGGGTAATGGCGGCTCTTTCAATATCCGCGGAAATACGACTATCAAGAATAACGTGTTTAAAGCGGGCGATGGCTATGCTGATATGTTTATTGACGCCGGTACCGATGCCGATTGTCGTAACGCCACAATTGAAAACAACAATGGCACAGACAACGCGCCTCTTGTCTTTGTAAACAGTTTGTCTTCCATCACCAATCAAACCTTTTCAGAGCTCATACTTTGCGACGCGGACGGCTCTCATATAAGCAATGTACAAATAGAATCTTCAGGACACAGAAACGGCATATTTTTACAACATACAGACAATACCACGATAGAAAATACCATTTCGTCTAATAATCTCCATGGTATATTTGTGAACTACTCGCACAATAACCGTTTTATTAACAATACGTTTTCAGATAATCTCGATAATGGCATACGCATGCACAATTCAGAAGGCGCCGCTATTAACGGAAATAGTATTGTCGGAAACACGAAGAACGGCATTTTTTCGCATTCGTCCTCCAGTTTAAATCTTTTAGTGCCTAATGAAATTTATAACAACACTATTACAAATAACGTCGTAGGTATAGACTTAACGTCTACGTCAGCAAATATATACAACAATAATCTTGTAAATAACCACACAGGAATTCTAGCGCAATATCATTTAGGGGTCGGCTCATATACCGTATATAACAATAATTTTATTCAGAATGCCGTTCAGGCTGTCGTTTTCGGCGGTTCTGCCACCTTTAACCTTAGCCAGCCTACCGGAGGCAATTATTGGAGCAATTATGATACTCCTGCTGAAGGCTGCAATGACGCAAACAGCGATAACTTTTGCGACGCGCCTTATATTTTCTCCGGAGATCAGGATAATCTTCCCTGGATTATACAGGATGGTTGGACACAAACTACACCTACGCTTTCTAATTTAAACCAATACAAGTCAGACGGAATAACAACCATACCAGAAGAAGATATAACTATAGAAGATATAATAACCTTCAAAGCAACCCTAAATAGTCCTCAGGACCTAAACCTTAAGCTACAAGTAGAACTGCGCCAAATAACCGAATCCTTTACCGGAACCTTTGACGGAGGAATAATTGAGTCCCCGTTTGTACCTTCAGGACAAGAAGTAGCCATTACACGCTTTGGCCTAGTAGACGCACAATATCACTGGCGCGCACGCGCAGTTGACACAAACGGCAATATCTCCGACTGGCAAGAGTTTGAAGTAGGAGGGAATGTTGATTTTGAGATTAAAAAAACAATACCAATAGACATAGCTGTTATTTTGACTGAACCATCTAATGTGCCTCACGAATCAAGCGAAATAACAGCACAACCCTGTAAATTAATACCTGAAAAAATATACCCGAATGGCCATAACATAGATTACTTCCAGGATCTTGCCTTTTGTGTTGAGGATTATCATAGAGAGAACTCTTTTGGAATTGTGGACCTTAATTTTGAGTTTTTTGATAATGGTGGAGAGTGGTTTAAATTAACTACACTGCCATCTTCAGCAAAGCAATTGGTATTAGATACAGTGAGTGTAAGCGGCTTAGACTTAAATCAATTTGACATTGCGGGTATCATATATGCAGGCGACGAATCACTTTTTGGAGCTTTAACATGGACGCCAATTAATCAACCCTTTCAACCAATTGACGACAACCCTTTTGTTTTTGTTGCCGCAGAAACAAGGTTCACCGGAACGTGGGCTCATGAATTCGGTCATATAATAGGAGAATTAGTTATACCACCTCCAGATAACACCATGCTGCCCGATCTATATGAAATGGGAAATGTGGGCAATTGGGATCTTATGGCAAGTGGTTCCCGAAATGAAAATGGGGGCAACCCGCCGCATATGAGCTCTTACCTTAAAGAGTTTTTGCAATGGATGCGTTACGACATTCACGCAAAATCAGATTTCGGCGAATTTTGGATAAATTCTCTTGATTCAAGCAAATTGGGCGATTCTATATTTAGGTATAATCTTAAAGACAACAATTCTCCTTCGACACAGGAGTACTATATTTTAGAGGCAAGGAACAGGAATTTAAAAACTTGGGATACTTCATTGCCTAAGGAAAAGGCCTTGATTCTCTATCATATTGATGAGAATAATGAGCCCGAGTATGGTTATAACCAGAAGGGCAAAATTAATAATTCTTTGCGTGAAGTTACGATACCTACGGTCAATGAATCAGGTCAAGACGGCATTCTTGATCCCGCGACAAATGAATTTTATAGGGACTGGGATAATATGGTTAAGTTTGCTGCTAAATCGGACGGACTTTCAAATGGCCAATACCGTATTTTAGCAGAAGTTAAACAGCTTAATTCTGCTGAAAATTTCCCTTTTATAAATTTAGCCGGTGTTATTCTAAAACCAAATTCAATATTTAGAAATAAAATTAGCTTCAACCAGTTGGCCGAGCCTGTTCCGACTAAATATAATAAAGTTATAGCAGAAATTTTAGCAATAGATGTTTCGCCAACAGAAGTAACGCAATCTGAGTTGGTTCAGGATAATCTTTCCTCTTACCCCATTATTAAAGTTCGGATTCTGGAATCGCAGCCGATTGATAATAAAGCTAAAGTTGAAGATCTAGATGGAAAGGAGATATATGTTGTTATATATCCACATACTAAAATTTATGGCGAACTTGATGTCGGAAAAATAATTGATGCAAATTTGAGATGGGGCGGCGATCCTGATCTGGGGGGATATGTGGGCTTTGATTTGCAAGAGACCTCGATTGTACAAGATCTGTCGAATGAAAAAGATCATTTTGACCCATCAGATAAAGAGGATGCTGCAAGCGAAGGTCAACAACCTAAAAAGAAAACAACAGCCGTTGTACTGTTTGCGGCAGCCGTCAGTATCATCATGGCGGGATACCTTCTATTGCGTTATTCGGGCTTAAAGCTTTTTAGTATAGTTTTATTTATACTCATTTCTTTGTCCATTAATTATGTATCTGAACCGAATTTAAATAAAAATAATAAGTTTATAGATTTGCAACAAACAACCTCTAATGAATTGAAAGAAGTTCCTGTACCGTTACCTGTTAAGCCAGACCTCGACCTCCACTTATTCTGCGATGATGGCAGGCATGTAGGTCCGAATTACGAAACGGGGGAATATGACATACAGGTTATGGATGCCATAGTGTCCGGAGACAACTCAAACTCCCCCGAATGGATATTAATTCCCGAAAATAACGACAACTGCGACTTCAAGGTTTTCGCCCGCGATAACAAAGTTTTTTTGGAAGAAAATCCTGAATCAGGCGAGGGAATTGAGGACCTTTTAGACAGTTATGATATCTATGCCCGCTTTATAGACCCGGATACGGGTATATTTACATCATCCATATTGGAGGAGAACACAATAAACCCCGGTGAAACTTACATTCACCGCATTTCAGGGACTTCAGATATATCAGTATCCGAAGGCGCGCTTGAGGTTCAAATTAGAATTGAACCCGAAACCCTAAACCTTACACAAAAAGGTCAATTTACCGTTTTCTTAAGCATAGATAATGGTTTCCAGGTTAACATAGAAGATATTGATACAAATTCCATTATTTTAGCTGGTGCAAGCGCCAGAAGCGCAATAATAAATAAAGGGAAAAACGAGATTATTCTGAAATTCAATACCCAAGAGCTTGTCGGTGTTCCCGCTGGTGAAGAAGTCGCTTTAACCATCACGGGCAGATTATTTGATAACACTTCATTTGAAGGGAGTGATGTTATTAGAGTTATCAAGAAGGATGGGTTCGTTGCAAGTATTCTGAACACTTTCTCTGCCAGGGTAGATCTATTTACGAGTATGTTCGCAAAGATAATCGCTATTTTCATCAATGGTTATTAGAAAGAAAACAATTCTCATTATTTTCGTTGGGATTGCCATAGGTGCTGGATATGCTTTTTTCTTTCTACGATCCAGGCAAATCCTCCCCGCCCCACCTCATGAAAGGGTTGTTGGTGAAGTGATTCGGACTGAGGAAATACGATGTAATGCTGAGACGTATATTTTTGAAACGGTTTTAACAGAAGACCAGACGGGCTATTTTAATAATATCTATCGAGGCACTAATTCAGCGGAAGATTTTGCCACGAGCATAAAAGCTCCGCCGATGGGTGGAAATACTTTTTTCATTCTTGCCGCGCCTCAAGAGAACTGTAACAGAATATATTTGACCGTAGCTCTCTATGAAACAGACGCTCCCCGCAAGGGAATTTTTGCGTGGCACGTCGCTGATGCAACGCTACAAGAATTATCAGTGAGCGAAAACTTTCGATCAGATTTAGCTGTTAGCTATCCCCAGGATTTGACCAGTGTAGTTTCTCACGATGGAGAGAAAGTTCTAGTTGCGCAAGCAAGCGAACCTTATTCTCAAGAAAACTATTGCAATTTGCGCATATTAGCGCTTCTTCATTTACGTGAAGACGAGAAGGAAGTATTAGTTCAATTGCCGGACGGGGAGACATTGACCGATTTCAATGAGAGTGCTGTTGGGCAGTGTTCGGGCCTTAATCTTGGCTGGATCGACAACTCAACAATTTATTATGATGTTTACGATGCAACAGTTACGGGGGTCCGCCCATTTATTGAACGAAGAAAGTTGTCCATTAAATGAGGCGTCTTGGAGGCACAGTGCATTCTGTGAGACAGTCCGAAAACGGTCTTTCGGTGTCTCATTTGTCTCATTTTGATTCAAAAAGTTACACGTCAATGTATCGTTTTGGTGTAACGTTTGTAACTTTTTGTACCAAAAGGAAGCGCAAGAATGGAACACGGAACACCCTTTTATAGTGTTCCGTTTGTTCCATTTTCGGTTTTCGACCCAGACCGAGAGGCCTCAGTTCTTCGCGGGAAAATCATCCGTAAAATCGCCTTATAATGTTTAGTAACTATAGGTTCTAGACCGTGTAGGGGCATAACGCTGAGTGCGGTTCAAGACCATGTAGGGACACAAAAAATTTCGTATTTGAGGCGATTTATTTTATAAAAGAGTCGCTTTGCGGATACAGGTTCTTTACAAGTTTTTTGGGAGCTCTTGACGTAGTTTATCCTTAGTGCTTATATATTTATGGCACGCTTTACCCAATTTTCATAATCTATGTGGTGTCAAAAACCTTGACATCAAATATGATACGTGCTATAAAAAATTGTGGAACAAAATTATCAAAAAACAGTCAATTCACTTTTAAAAACTCTTCCTGACAGGGGCAAGGAAGTATTGGAAAGACGTTACGGTATTGTTAGTGGCGAGGCCGAAACTCTCGAAGCCATAGGAGAGGATTTTGGCGTTACCCGCGAAAGAGTAAGACAAATTGAAGAGGCGGCTTTCGGACAATTACGAAAGAGCGACAGCATAAAAGATATAGAGGATATTTTTAAATATTTATACAAACATTTGTCCGATCACGGTGAACATCGCAGAGAAGAGCGGTTTTTATCTGATTTTGCGTATCAGAAGAGTTCTCCGGCCATGTTATTTTTATTGGATCTTTCAAGTTATTTTAGTCGTCGTAATGAAACAAAAAAACACCACACTTTTTGGACGGTTAATACTGATAGAATAAACCATTTGGAAAAGTTTGTTGATACTGTTGAGGATTATTTAGCAGACATTTCAAAACCTTTGGATAGTGTTACCTTCTGGAAAGAAATGGAACGTTTAGCCCGAAGAGAAAAGTTATCTCTTTCAAAGAAAGCTTTAGAATCTTGGCTGGATATTTCAAAAGCAATAATTCATAATCGTTTTAATGAATGGGGTTTAGCAGAGTGGCCGGAAATTGTTCCGCGCAGTGTTGGCGATAAAGCTTATATTGTCTTGCAGAAAGAAACTAAACCATTGCATTTTGTTGATATAGTTGAGAGAATGAATAAAGTACACTTTATTCCGGGTGAGAATTTATCAAAGAATTACCAAAGAGCAACCCGCCCAGCGCATGTACAAACCGTACATAATGAACTCATAAAAGATAAAAGGTTTGTATTGGTGGGACGGGGTATATATGCACTTGCCGAATGGGGTTATGAACCAGGAACAGTAAAAGAAGTTTTGTCTAAAATTTTGAAAGATGCCGGTTCGCCCTTGCCTATAAATAAAATCATGGCACAGGTTGCTAAAGTAAGAGTTGTAAAGCCAAATACCATTTTGCTTAATTTGCAGAATAAAAGATTGTTTACTAGAACTTCTCGCGGTGAATATACCGTAAGGAGAGCATAAATTACTTTAAAAACACTGATGGTTTTCAGATAGCCTGTCCCATTTATTTTTGGGAACAGGAACACTGATTCTTTTGGACGCTTGGCGTTCAAACGGAAAAGCATAATCCTTTCCGCAATAGGCGGATCCCGTTATCATTTATTTTATATAATTGAAGCGGGAAAACCATAGAAGCACACGAAATGGAGATATTAAAATATTTTTTTCCAGTAGATACGTTTAGAGATGTACTCAGTGTTTTCCAATCTTTTTATGGAGACTGGTGGTGGATTGTTACGCCCCCGGTTCTTTTTTTTGTTTTACGAGATCTTTGGCTTTTATACCTTCGCTGGAAAAAGTTTTTATCAACCGAACATATTTTGCTTGAAATTAGAATACCCAAAGTAGTTGATCGCACGCCCAAGGCAATGGAGCAGGTTTTTTCAGGTTTGCATGCTTTATTTGACCAACCCAGGTTTATTGAGAAATATTTTCAGGGTAAATATCAGCAGTGGGCTTCGGTTGAAATGGTTAGTATTGAGGGCGCTACTCATTTTTATATTCATGTTCCGCGCGCACATAAAAATTTAGTTCAATCTCACGTTTGGGCACAATATCCCGAAGCCGAAATAAGCGAAGCGGAGGATTACGTGAAAAAAGTTCCTATGGATATTCCGAACAAAAATTGGGATGTATGGGGAGCAGAATTAATTTTAAATAAACCGGATGCTTATCCTATACGTACTTATCCCGCGTTTGAAGAAATTGTCGAAGAGAAACGTTTGGATCCGTTAGCGGCACTTCTTGAACTTTTTGGCTCTTTAGGGCCAGGTGAACAAATGTGGTTTCAGTGGTTGATCGAGCCGACTTTAACGCAGTGGCATGATGCCGGAAAAGAGTTGGTGGATGATCTGATAAGCCGCAGAAAAGATAAAAAACAAGACGGTTTGAGTAAATTTTTATCCGAAACCGTCGGAGGTTTTAGTACGGTTTTTAGTCCTACTACCGCAGCGATACAGGTTAAAAAAGAAAAACCTCAAGACCCCCCCTCACTGATGATGCACATGACTCCGGGTGAGAGAGAATCGATCGCGGCCATTGAAATGAAATTGGGCAAAATAGGATTTTTGACCGGAGCGCGCGTTGTTTACGTGGGTCGCAGAGAAACTTTTAATAAATCAAATATTGCCGCTTTCTTTGGAGCGATACGGCAATTTAATACACAAAATTTGAATAGTTTGCGTCCAAATATTTCAGTAATGCCCAAAACGCTTTATATTATGGGCAAACAGCGCAATTATTTCCGTAAGCGCAGACTTATGCGTTTATATAGATTAAGATTTTTTGTAAAAAAGAAATTTATTTTTAATACAGAAGAATTAGCCACGGTGTATCATTTCCCGGGTTCTATGGTAGCAATGGCGCCTATGGTTTCACGTATTGACGCAAAGAAAGGTGAGCCTCCGTCAACTCTACCTATAACAGGATAGAAATAATAATTTTAATCAGGTCCTTTAAATTATCATGAGCGAAATCGTACCTTTTGCGGAAACAGATTTTCGCAATCAAAAAATTAAATTCGGTATTAAAGCAGATGATCGTCGCAGACATATGTATGTCATCGGGAAAACCGGTATGGGTAAAACAACCATGCTTGAAAACATGGTCATTTCGGATATGCAGTCAGGTAAAGGGGTTGCGGTTGTTGATCCTCACGGTGAATTTGCTGAAAAAATGATCGATTTTGTGCCGCGTGAACGTATAGATGATGTTATATATTTTGATCCGGGCGATCAGGATTTTCCAATTGCTTTCAATGCCATAGAACACGTTGAACCGAAATATCGTCATCTTATTGCCGATGGTTTAGTCGGGGTCTTTCAAAAATTATGGGCGGAAACCTGGGGACCGCGTCTGGAATATGTTTTGCGAAATGCCATTTTAGCGCTTATGGAATATCCGGATTCCACTCTGCTTGGAATTATGCGTATTCTTGTTGATAAAGAATATAGAAAAGTGGTTGTGGCCAGCATTAAAGACCCGGTTGTCAGATCTTTCTGGGTAGATGAATATTCCCGTTATCCGGATAAATTCCAGGCAGAAGCTATTGCTCCTATACAAAATAAAGTTGGACAGTTTTTAACCAGCCCCTTGATTCGTAATATAGTTGGCCAGGCAAAAACCGCAATTAATTTGCGTGACGTAATGGATAACCAGAAAATTCTTATTTTGAACTTATCCAAAGGTAAGGTTGGTGAGGCTTCAAGCCGTCTTTTGGGCGCGATGATGATAACCAAACTACAGCTTGCGGCTATGTCGCGTATAGATACACCGGAAAATGAAAGAAAGGATTTTTATCTTTATGTTGATGAGTTTCAGAATTTCGCCACGACTTCATTTATTAATATTTTGTCTGAAGCCAGAAAATATAGGTTAAATCTTATTTTGGCCCATCAATATATCGAGCAATTGGATGAAACGGTTAGCGCCGCAGTCTTTGGCAATATTGGAACATTGGCTGTTTTTCGCGTTGGAGCCGCCGATGCTGAAGTGTTGGAACCTGAATTTATGCCCGGATTTACAAAAGAGGATTTGGTTAATTTGGGCAAATATCGTATCTATCTTAAATTAATGATAGATGGTTTGGCGTCTAAACCATTTTCAGCCATTACTTTAAATCCAATGCCAAAGCCGTCTGAGAGTTATCGCGAGGAAATAATCCGTAAAACGCGGGAACGTTATGGTACGCCACGCGAAGAAGTGGAAGCCGGCATAATTGAATGGGCCGGACATATTCCGGGCATAAGCGCACAAACTTCTGTTGAAAGCGATCGAGCTGAAAAAACACCTGAAAGTTCTCAAGATGCCGAAACAAAGACAAGAAAACTTTTCAGCGGTCCGATTAAAGAAGATGAGAATAAGATAGTTGCTAATTGTTGGGTTTGTGGCATAGAAACCCAAGTTCCTTTTGAGCCTGACGGAGTACGTCCGATTTATTGTAAAAATTGTCTTGCGGATATTCGATCGGGCAAAAGAGAACCTATTAAGGTTAAGGCCAAAATCTCTGACCGTTCAACGGAGCAAGTTTTATCCGGGCAAATAACAAAAAACAGAGGAAAGAAATTTATTGGATCTCCCGGCGCGGGAAGAGTATCTCCGGCACCTCCTCCTTTGCCCAAGAAGATAGGTGAAATTGTTGCCAGACCTTTGGGTAAACCCGTTTCTTTATCGGTATTAAATAGTTCTAAAAACTCCCCACAAAGCACTATTCAAGAAGAAAAAAAAGAACGTAAGGCTCCGGATATTGTAGGATTGCGCGAGATATTGGAAAGCGCGATGAAACAGGAAGACGGTAACAATAATTCTAAAGAATAAAAAAGAAAATAAAACCGCCCGCAATATACGGGCGGTTTTGTTGTATGAGCCAATTATTTATGGTTTGCCAAATGAATAAACTTGTGTTATGGTTTTGATAAAATCCTTGAACTTTGACAAGAGCGGAGCGCAAAAAATGTCTGTTAAATCAGATGATTCAATAAGCGTTTCTTTTGTAACCCGTTTACGTAATCGGATAGCCGGAACAGATTTCTTTTATTTGGCAGGTCCAATCGAATCTAAAAAAGCCAAACAGCAAAGCGGTGAATGGCGTGAGCAATACGCATCAGATCTTGAAGAGCTTGGCAACGAAGTCGGTTTTAAGTTAAGAACGTTTGATCCGTCAAAGGAAGAACCAGATTTACTGGGTTATTCTTTTGAAGGTTGGGGTAATCTCAAAACTGCTTTGCGTATTAAGAAAGATTTCAAAACCTTCCGAAGAATGATGAGCGCGGTAATACATTTGGATCTAAAAAAAGTAACAAGAAGCCGCATGCTCATCATAAGATGGAAAAATGAGATCCCGGCGGTTGGAACCATGCATGAACTATTGTATGCGCGAGATCTGGGCATACCAACGGTTATTATTTTTGAAGATAAACGCGAGGAAATGAATCCTTGGTTAGATTGTCTTACCGCAGAGTTGAATATAAATATTTTTTACTCTTGGCCTGAATTTCTTGCAGACCTGCACGATAAATATAATCACGGTTTTACTTTTGCTTTTTACATGCGTTTTCGGCGAATTGTTAAAAGCTTGAGTGTGTTTTGGCGGAAATTTATTTTGCGTCTGATCAATATGTTGGCCCCCCGGCCGTTTTCCAATTTTAGCGGAAAAAGGTCTTCAAGGGTTTATGATTCTAAGTTTCCTGAAGAGTCGGCCAAAAGACGCATTATTTTTTTGATCGGGCCTCCTCTTTACGGCAAGACCACGCAGGCTGAAGAATTGGCTAAGCTTTTGAACTTGCGTCATATCGAAACCAGCCAGCTTATACGCGAAGCGATAAGTATGGTTCCGGATAATATGCCCGAAGGTATTGATAGAGGGATCAATCTTTACGGCCATTATTATTCTCTTGTTGAAGAGAAGCGAAAATACGACGCTAAAGAATTAAACGACAGCAATTTCGTTTTTGGACTTATTACGCATGCTTTGGAAGAAGCGCGCGCAGCCAACGATGGGGTTGTTTTTAGCGGTTCTCCACGCAAGATACAGGAAGCCGATAAGCTTATTCCTATTTTAAGAGAAATGTTTCCCGACGCTCTTTTTAGTGCGTTTGAGCTTACTAACTTACCCAAGAAGGTTTTGCTTCAAAGGGCGGCTGCCCGCCAAAGAGCTTTGGGTTTTGATACCCCCGAAGCAATTGCGCACCGTATGGAAATTTTTGAAGAGCAAACGCGCCCTGTCATTAAGCACGTTGAAAATCAGCACGGGATATCTGTGAAGAAAATAAAAGCTAATCAGTCGATAGCTCACGTTACACGACTGATATTACAAGAAATAGAATAACCAAACTCCACAAAAGTGGAGTTTTATTTTTATTGCTAAAAAGCTTAAATTATTGTAAAATATAGTTTATGGGAAAATATGCAGATAAAAAAGTTTATACTGAGCAGGGTCGAAGTGTATTTGTGGGTTTGTCCGGAGGGGTAGACAGTTCTGTATCCGCAGCTTTGCTTAAGGAACAGGGATATCAAGTTACGGGTGTTTTTTTAAAATGTTGGTCCAGTGAATTTGCGGGCTTTTCCGCCGAAGGCGGATCCGCCTCTGGCGGAGGTGAATGGGATTGTCCGTGGGAGCGTGATCAAGCCGATGCACAAGCGGTTGCTGAAAAATTAGGGATACCGTTCCGTTCTTTAAATTTGGAGCAGGAATATTGGCAAAATGTTTCAAAGCCAATGATCGACGGATATGCTAAGGGTTTAACCCCAAACCCCGATGTTTTATGTAATAAGGAAATAAAATTTGGTTTGTTTCTAGAATATGCCCTGGCACAAGGAGCCGATTTTATCGCAACAGGTCATTACGTTAGAAAATCTCAAAATAATGAGTTGTTAAGAGGTTCGGATCCGAACAAAGACCAGTCTTATTTTTTGTGGATGTTAACTAAAGAGCAGGTTGCGCATAGTCTTTTTCCGATAGGCGAATATAAGAAATCAGAAGTTCGTAGTTTAGCTAAAAAATTTAATTTGCCAACCGCTGAAAAACCGGATAGCCAGGGAATATGTTTTGTGGGGAATATTACAATAAGAGAATTTCTTAAACACTATATCAAAGAGAAACCAGGAGAAGTACTTACAACTCAAGGAAAAATTGTAGGTAAGCACGAAGGTGCGGCTTTTTACACTAAAGGTCAACGTAAGGGCGTGGGTGTATATGGAGCAGGTACGCCTTATTATGTTGCAAGGAAAGATATGACCACAAATACGGTTGTTGTGGTGCCGCCATCTGATATAGAGGAGCTTTATCAAAAAGAAGCAAGCATTAAAGGTATCAATTGGTTATCAGGCGATCAGCCAAAATTACCGTTTAAATGCTTATGCCGTATACGATATAGACAGGAGTTGCAGAATTGTACTGTGACTGAGATTAAAGACGGCATAGCCTATTTAAAGTTTGATAAACCTCAAAAAGCTGTAACCGAAGGACAGTCAGTTGTCTTTTATCTGGATGACCTTGTTATTGGCGGGGGAATTTTATAGAATCAAAATAAAATCAAAGCGCTAATTAAGGAAGTCCAATGGATCCTCCCGAGATTCAGCATCTAAAAGACCGTTTCTTTGAAATAAAAAAAACATACGTAGATCCGGCATGGCTGAGCCCAAATGCGCACAGGAAACTTACGGATTATGCCGTCAGAGCTCGACAACTCAAAGCTTTTATTTTAGCTGCGCAAATATATATTTTTATCGGCGAAAAAAGAGAAATCGAAAAAATGATCTATGAGATTTTTAAGAATGATGAATTTGCTTTGGGTTCATATTTGGTTGTGAATTATGCAGAATCTGAAAATAAGTATAAATTCGCTAAAATATTGGAGTCAGGCTATGACGAATGGTACTGGGCTGCAGCAATCTGGCATGCAATCGCGGATGAGCGAAAACTATTTTGTTTTGGTATTAGAGCGTATCTTGCAGCGATCAAATATTCTCAAGAAGAAGAATTTAGTTTAGCAAAAGATGCTTTCGGGGAGTCTATATATGCATTTTCAAAATTAAAATTTTCTTCAGTCTTTAGTCTTGGCGAAAATCCTGAACATATCGTAAGGCGCATAATATCAGTGATGGGACAATTTCTTCCTGATGAACACGCGAACTATGTTGCTCGTTATATAGAAACAAACGAAGATAATAATGATTATTTTGGCGATGAATTCGCCGGAACTTTATAACCCCTGCGCTAATATGGCGCAGGGGTATTTTTATTGTTATTATGCATTTTAGATATGAATTCTAAAGAAATACGCGAAAAATTCCTGAAATTTTTTGAAGATAAAGGACATACTATAGTCCCTTCTTCTTCACTTGTGCCTGAGGATCCTTCGGTTCTTTTGACCACTGCCGGCATGCAACAATTTAAGTCTTATTACGGTGAATTGGATCCGGATAAAACCATTCATTCTAATCTCGGGAAACCTGTAGGGAAAAACGCTGTTTCAATACAAAAGTCTTTTAGAACCTCCGATATTGATGAGGTTGGTGACGAAAGCCATCTTACTTTTTTTGAAATGATGGGCAATTTTAGCTTTGGAGGATATTTTAAGGAAAAAGCAATTGAATTAGCCCACGAATTCCTTACTAAAGAGCTTGGATTGAAAATTTCTTATGTAACTGTCTTTGAGGGCAATAATTCTATTGGCGTTCCCGAAGATAAAGATTCTGCGGCAATATGGCAAAAGATCGATCCATCCATAAGGATTGAAAAACAAGGAATGGAAGATGTTTTTTGGGGACCGACAGGAAATTCAGGACCATGTGGTCCGACCACTGAGGTTTATTTTGAAAATGCACAAGGGCAGGACGTAGAAACTTGGAATCTTGTTTTCAATGAATATTTTTATCCCGGTTCACGCGAAGAACTTTTAAGCGGAGTTTCAGAAAAAAAACTGGAGAAATTAAAAACGCCGGGAGTTGATACTGGAATGGGCCTTGAGCGAATTATGATGGCGGTTCAAAATACAAAAAATATTTTTGAAACGGATTTGTTTACAGTTCCTTTTCCAAATTTAATCGAAGGAGTCGATGTAAAAAGTTATAGAATAATCGCGGATCATTTACGAGGAAGCGTATTCTTAATTGCTGATGGAGTGAAGGTATCTAATAAGGGAGCGGGATACATACTTCGAAGGTTAATCCGTAGAACAATAGTACAAGCAAAAACTGTTTCTTTGCCAGCAGAAGCTTTAGAGGTGCTTTTCAATAATGCTATAGATTTTTATGGAGGTTTTTATAAGGGACTTTTAGATCAAAAAAATAATATTCTTAGTATTTTTTTGGAAGAACAAAAGAGATTTAATAAAACACTTGATGTAGGATTAAAAGAATTTTTAAAAAAATATCCAGAACTCGAAGCTCAATTTATTGAACCAGGAAAACCGTTAAAAGTTCATCAAGCTAATAAAATATCAGGTGAGGATGCCTTTTATTTCCATCAAACTTATGGATTTACATTAGATACAATAAGAGATTTAGCTAGGCGAGGTCTACACGAGATAGATATAGATGAAAAAGCTTTTGAAGAGGCATTTAAAAAACATCAAGAAATTTCTAGAGCGGGCATAGAAAGAAAATTCGGCGGACACGGATTGCTTTTAGATACCGGAGAATTAAAGGCCGCCGATGAAGAAGAGCTTAAAAAGGTTACCCGTCTTCACACCGCAACGCATATGTTACAGGCCGCTTTAAGACAGGTTTTGGGGCCAGAAGTGCATCAAATGGGTTCTGATATTACAGCAGAACGTCTGCGTTTTGACTTTACTTTTCCGCGGAAAGTAACACCCGAGGAAATAAGTTCAGTAGAGGATTTGATAAATCAAAAAATAAAAGAGGATTTAACTGTGAATATTATTGAGGTGCCAATTGAGGAAGCAAAAGCTTCGGGGGCTCTTACGGTTGAGCGTGCAAAATATGCGCCCATGGTTAAAGTGTATTCTATTGAAAATTTTTCAAAAGAAGTATGCGGAGGACCGCATGTTGCTCATACCGGCGAGGTGGTAAACTTCAAAATTACAAAAGAAGAGGCATCTTCTGCTGGAGTTAGACGCATACGCGCACAAGTGGCTGATTAAAAGGTTTAAATCGATGAAAAAAATTAATCCACAGATGTAAATGAATTGAAAGAGATGAATAAAAATCATATAATAGAGTGGTAATGCGGTTTTCCAACTTTTTAGATTCTTCACCTAAATATACGCGATTGCTTATAGCTCCCGATGGTTTAAAATCCAATGTTTTTGGCCTAGACACAGAACAAAAATTGCATCGTTCAACAATTACTCTTGATGTTGCGCAGAACAATGCAGATAATTATGCCTTTGCTCCTTGGTTAAACCAAGAAGAGCAAATTTTTTATAAAATCAAGGAACAATTCGGAAAGATATCTGATTCATGGCTGACTGTAGCCTTTCCTGCCGGCGTTTGCCGTTTTATTCCGATGACTTTTCATTTAAATCGTTCACGTCCTTCGGATAAAATTGATGAACGCGAGATTCAAAATGAAGTTTATCAGATACTACAAAACGCAAGAGAAAACTTACGGAAAGAATTATTGCGAGAGGGGGGCGGCAGTTTTGTTTTGGTGGATGCCATAATGGCTGATTTTAAAATTGATGGTTATTCGGTTTATAATCCTGTGGGTTTGAAGGGCGCGACTATCGAGGCGAAACTTTTAGCTGTTTTTTCTTTTGCTGAAGCCGTTAATTTTGCTCAAAAACTTGCAAAGAAATTAGAAGTTAATTATTTGCACCAAACTGCTTTTGCGGCCCTGGTTGCACCGACCATCTCTCCAATGTTGCGTACCGATCGTGTTGGCTGCGGAATATTTTTGCGCAATGACGCTACAGATATTTTACTTTTTAATTCCGGCGCGCTCAGTTCCGTATTTACAATTTCTGTTGGAAGAGATATTTTTACTCATTTACTTGCAGAAGCTTTTGTTCTGCCCGCGCAAGAAGCTGAGCGAGTTTTGGTTGCGGATGCCCAGGGAGTTTTAAGCCGAAGCATGAACACAAGAATAAGAAAAATACTCACTCCCGCTATGCGCCATTGGTTGAGCGCACTCGAACTTATTTTTAACGAAAGGATCTATAAAAATAATTTAATGCCATCAAGAATGGTTCTTTCAGGCAGCGTTCCTTATCCAAAAGATATAATGGTTAATTTTGGATTGTATTCCCAAGAAATTAAAAATTCGCGTGCTGTAATTCAACCCGATAATCTATTTTCTTCAATTGCGACGAAAGAATTAGCCGAATATAATTTATCTAATCTTATTTATCCCTGGATAGTAAATAAGGTTAAACCTCAAAAAGCTATTATCGGTCCGGCACTAACATTAAAGGTCTTTCCCGTAGCGCATCCCTTAAAAAGTTGATTATGATAACTATATCAATTTCTCAAGACGAAGAATTATTGTCTGTTATAGATAAAATAGTGACCTCTACCCAGCCGGAAATTCGGCTGGTTGTTCCAAACGGAGCTCGGATTTTAGAAAGCGTTGAAAACTTCTCTTTAATTAAGCGTGAAGCTGAAGCCGCGGGTAAGACGGTTTCTGTGGCTACCGGGGATCCGCGAGCCCGTTCTTTTGCTCAAGCTGCCGGTTTGGCGGTTTTCGCCGTATCTTTGCAGTCATATGAAGAGAATGAATTGAATTATTTCCGGCCTCGTATGTCTGATATATTGCCACCTTCGGCTTTTATAAAACACTCTCAACCGCCAGATCAGGAAGTCGCCCCAACAATGCATTTTATAAAAGAACCCAAGGTTCAGCGTGCGCCCGCAAAACTGGAAGAAATTAAGGAAGAACATGAAATTTTGGATAGAAAAGAATTTTTTCCAAAAACTGAAGTTACTCAAATTAAGAATGATGAAGAAGAAAAAATCCCTGTTGCCGCAAAAATTTCTTTTCGCGCCGTAGTTCATAAGCTGGAATCATGGCCCATTTTACTTGTCATAGGCGGAGCTTTGGCTGCGGTGGTTGTGGCTTATGCTTTGTTTTTTTCGCCCAGAGCAGAACTTTCAATAGTTCCACGTAGCGATGACTTTTCATCTAATTTTACTTTTAATGTTGCTGTTAATCCCGGAGCCGAAGATATCGCAGGACAATCCGTAGAAATTGAAAAAGAAGGAGTGGGAGAAGTTTCAGCTTCCGGCTCTGCCGTTGTTGAAGATAAAGCTACCGGAACAGTTAAAATTTTTAACGCATATAGTTCAGCCCCTCAAACACTTGTTGATACAACCAGATTAGTATCTCAAGACGGAAAACTTTTTAGAACTTCTGCAACCGTTGTTATTCCGGGAGCAACTATTGAGGACGGCGAAATAATTCCTTCGTCAATTGATGTTCCCGTTATAGCCGGTGAACCCGGTTCGGAATACAACATAGGCCCGGCAACTTTTTCTATTCCCGGCTTTCAAGGTACGCCCAAATATACCAAGTTTTATGGACGTTCAAGTGTCGCAATGTCCGGTGGAGCCAAGGGAACCGTAAAAGTTATTACTGCTGAAGATGTAAAGAAAGCTGAAGAGGCGGCAACAAAGGATGTGTTGGCGCAAGCTGAAAAGGAATTTGCAGAAAAAATTCCTGACGGTTTTCTTCTTTTGGATGACGCTAAATTTATGAATCAGGAAACACTTTCGAATCAAGAAACAGATGACAAGGCCGATTCAGTGAAGGCTGTTTCAAAAGTTAAGATAAGAGCTCTACTTTTCCGGGAAGAAGATATACACGTTAAAATAAATGCAATGTTGAGCGAACAATTTTCTGCACAGGTTGAGCCGGTTGCCGATAGCGTTAAAATAGATTATACGGTGCCCAGCCTTGATTTAGATAAAGGCACAATGAAACTTGCTGTTAATGTTAATGAAAAGGTGGCCTGGAAGGTGGATGTTGAGGATATAAAACAGCAAATTGCCGGGAAGTCTGAAGAGGAGATTAAAAAAATAATCGGATCAAGAAGCGATATTGCTTCAGGAGTAGTGACTTTCAGGCCAGGCTGGGCAGATACAGCGCCTGAAGATATTTCACGCATTACTATCAAGTTACTGTCAAATTAACGGCTGACGGGTTGACCCTGTTAGAAGTTTGCGGGAGTTTAGTAAAGGACGATATAGTTAAAGTAATAATCATCTATTAAAATAGAGAAAAAGACGTAGTCTTTTTCTAATTGATTTACTCGCAAAGTTCTAACGGGGTTGACAGTAAAGGCCTAAATATGATAATCTCGGTTTTGTTGCCTCTTTGGCAGCAAAACCATTTTATTTATTTGCATAACAGTTTAGACATTCAATTTATATATGGGAGTTAAAGGTTTACGTAAGTCCGGAATGGTGGCAGAAGCATTACCTGCGACACTTTTTAAAGTTTTACTGGATGATGGAACACATATTTTGGCGCATCTTTCCGGTAAAATGCGCGTAAATTTTATAAGAATTATGCCAGGCGACCGGGTTGTAGTAGAAATGCCCGACGAGAATTCTGCTCGTGGTCGTATTGTTTACCGCGAATAAATCTATGCCAGGTAGTGAAAATTCGACCGTTTCGCGTAGCGAAACAAAATTATCTGGTAATTTGTTAAAGTTAGTATTATATTTTTATCAAAAAGTTCGATGATTAAGTTTTAAAGTCGAATTTCTACTACCTGGTATGAAAGTAAGAGCATCAGTTAAAAAAATGTGTCGAGATTGCAAAATCGTCCGAAGAAGGGGACGAGTTGCTGTTATTTGCAAGAATCCTAAACATAAACAACGACAAGGATAAACGACCTTATAGCCTAAGCTAAAAAGTAAAAACGAAAAATTAAAAAGTAATGTTAGTCGCCTTCGACGACTCATCAAAATTTTACACTTTTCATTTTAAATTTTAAATTTGAAACATGCCTCGTATCGCCGGAATAAATATTCCAGAAAATAAGAATATAGGGATCTCTCTTTGTTCTATATACGGTATCGGAAGAAACCGAGCTTTAAGTATTTTAAAAGCTACTCAGGTTAATCCCCAAAAACACGCCGGAGATCTATCTGCCGATGAGGTAGGCCGCATACGTGATTATATAGAAAAGAATTTCAGGGTTGAGGGGGAGTTAAGACAGGAAAGACTTACAAATATAAAATTACTCAGAGATATAGGCGCATACCGCGGCATTCGTCATGCTAAGCGTTTACCTGTCAGGGGACAGAGGACAAAAACTAATTCACGTACCATAAGAGGTAATGTTCGAAAAACCGTAGGAAGCGGAAGAAGAAAATTAGAAAAGACATAAAATATAGAGATTTCTTTATTTAGATTATGGGTAAGAAACATATAATATTAAAAACATCGGATGAACTGATTCGCGAACGCGAAGCGGTTGAGGCGCAAGTACAGAAAGCAGGAACAATTACTAAATCCGCAGCAAGAAAGACATCTAATGCGCAGGTGCATATTCTAGCTTCCTATAATAACGTTATTATTTCTCTTTCAGATGAGAACGGAAATGTTTTAGCGTGGTCTTCTTCCGGAACTCTAGGATTTCGCGGATCAAAAAAGGCTACGCCTTTTGCTGCCTCAAGAGTTGCCGAAGCAGTAGCTGAGAAGGGCAAAACTATGGGCGTTATAGGCGTCTCGGTTTTTGTAAAAGGTATCGGAAGCGGTAGAGAGTCGGCTATAAGATCTTTGGCTTCGCATGGCTTGGATATACTATCTATCCATGACGTAACGCCTATACCTCATAATGGCCCTCGACCAAGAAAACCCAGAAGAGTATAATTTTAAGACCATTTAAGTATGCCAGGACCAAAATGTAAAATTTGCAGACGAGCAGGACAAAAACTCTTCCTAAAAGCAGAGAGATGTTCCGGTGCAAAATGTGGAGCTGTTAGACGTCCGTATCCTCCCGGTGTGCATGGGCAGAAATCACGTCGTTCAAATTCGGAATTCGGCAAACAGCTTGCGGAAAAATATAAACTTGAAGCCGTTTATCAGATAGATGAGAAAGACTTGAAACATATTGTTGCGGTTGACCCGGTTAATTTAGCCAAGAAAAAAATGGAAATAACTGATGTGATAGTAAATAGTTTAGAGTCGCGTCTTGATAATGTTGTTTTCAGATTAGGTATGGCCCCATCTAGAATTGTTGCGCGCCAGTATGTTTCTCATGGTCATATTTATGTAAATAACCGACGTGTTGATATTCCGTCCTCTAAAGTTAGATCCGGAGATGTGGTTTCCATAAGGCCGTCGAGCATGAAGCGCGGTCCATTCCAAAATCTGTCTGCGCGGCTGGACAAACATACGCCGCCCGCATGGTTGGAAGTAGATAAACAAAGCTTAAAAGGAAAAGTCATCGGCATTCCAAGCAAGGAAAATTTTGACGCCCCCGTAGATTTAAGTATGATAGTCGCATTTTATTCACGTTAATTAAAAAGTGTTTAGTTTTGGGTGTTTAGTAATGTAACCAATTTACCTCTAAACACAGAATTCTAAATGCTAAAAATATGATATCTCTACCAACAAAACCAGTAATAATAAGTGAAGAGGGCAACAGCGCCATTTTTGAAATTACACAACTTTATCCGGGATACGGCGTTACTTTAGGAAATGTTTTACGCCGCATATTATTGTCATCACTGCCGGGTGCAGCTGTTACAGAAGTAAAAATAAGGAACGTCGAACATGAATTTACTACAATTCCGGGCGTAAAAGAAAATATTGTAGATATTTTACTTAATGTGAAAAAACTGAGATTTCGTGTACAGGGAGATGAACCGCAAATCGTTAAAATTCAAGCAAAAGGAGAAGGAGCGGTTGCGGGAAAAGATATTGATTCGCCTAGTCAGATTACGGTTGTATCCAAAGATCAGCATATCGCAACATTAACCGACAAAAAAGCAGAATTTTATATGGAATTAATTGTTGAAAACGGTATAGGTTATTTACCTGTTGAAATGAGAAAAAAAGAGAAACTTTCTGTTGGCACTATTGCAATTGATTCTATTTTTACTCCTGTGCGTAATGTTAATTTCTCGGTAGAAAATATGCGCGTAGGTGAGAGAACAGATTTTAATCGTTTGCGTTTAGAAATACAAACAGACGGAACCATTTCACCTCAAGATGCTGTAACGGAAGCAGCAACCATTTTAACGGAACAGGCAGCCACTATTGCCGGCTTGCAATTGCCTCCTAAGGAAGATGCAGCTGAAAACCTCAAAGTGACTTCGGTAAAAGAGAAAAAAGTTAAAAATAAAAAATAATATGCGTAAACGAAAAAGCGGAAGAAAATTTGGTCGGGAGAAAGATCAAAGGAACGCTCTCATGACACATTTGGCCGGCGCTTTGATCGCTAACGGTAAGATAAGAACGACCGAAGCTAAAGCTCGGGAATTGCGCCCCTATGTTGAGCGTTTAATTACTAAAGCAAGAAAAGGAAATTTGGCTACGCGTCGTGATCTTGGAAGATCTTTAACTCCCAGACAGGTTAAGGTTTTAGTGGATGATATTGCCCCAAAATTTACATCACGTCCGGGAGGTTATACACGTATAATTAAATTACCTTCACGCAAGAGTGATGGAGCCAAACAAGCCATAATTGAACTTTTATGATTAAGCAAAGAAAATCTGTTAAAATTGATGCAAGCGGAAGAGCTTTAGGACGGGTAGCTGTTGAGGCGGCAATGTTTTTGCGCGGAAAAGATGTCGCGGACTTTGCTCCACATTTAGATAACGGTGCTACGGTCGAAATAATAAATGCCGAAAAAATAGAATTTTCCAAAGAAAAACGCAGAGAAAAAAGTTACTGGCGCCATTCAGGTCATCTTGGCGGTATAAAATTTACTTCTGCAGAATATTTATGGGAAAAAGATCCCACAGATGTTTTAAGACGAGCTATTTATGGCATGTTGCCGGGTAATCGTTTGCGGGCAAATATGATGCGCCGATTAAAAATATATACAGGAGAGAATAAATAATAACTATGGTTAAAAAAACCGTTACAACCAAAACCGTAAAACGAGCTAAGCCAACTTCAGTTAAAGCGAAAAAGGCTAAGTTAAAAAGCGAGACAGAAGAGATTCTGCCCGTAGAAGTAAGTAAAGAAACAGAAGAAAATAAGGTTTTAGGCGAAGATAAAGCAAAGGAAAGATATTTTGCTGCTGTTGGAAGGAGAAAGACAGCTATAGCTCGGGTTCGTTTATATACAAAAGGGGATAAAAATATAACAATAAATGACAAGGCTATAGGCGATTATTTTAACAGAAATATGGAGTTTTCTACTTTGGCCTCTGCCGCTTTAAATCGCATGAAAGTTATGGATAAATTCAGAGCAGTTATCAGGGTTTCCGGTGGGGGACTTCATTCACAGGCTGAAGCTGTAAGACATGCTACAGCTCGCGCTTTAGTAGAATTTAATCCTGATTTTCGCAAGCGTCTCAAGCGCGCTGGATTTTTGACACGCGATTCCCGTATGGTTGAGCGCAAAAAATATGGTTTGAAAAAAGCTCGTCGAGCTCCGCAATGGGCGAAACGATAATTTTATTTTAGGGATATAAAGCCAAAGAACCCCGACGTAACGTCGGGGTTCTTTTTATTTTTTAAACTTTAAAAAGATAACAATCCGCTTATTTTTGGGATAGAAAATAAGAACAATCCTTGACTGTTAAGCGCGATAATTTCTCTGTTACTTTTAGTTTCTTGGACTTTAATATAATTATTCAATAATAATCCGCCGTTTCGTTTCACTTCATTATTTAATTCTATTATTTGCAGAGAAGCGTCATACTCAAATAATAAATGTTCGTTTTGGGGATGCCACCAAGAATTGGAAATGCGGCCGCTTAATCTGGTAATTAATTCTAGTGTTTTGGCTTCCCGTTTGGGCGCAAAAGTTTCTTTTATAAAATATACATATATTTCATTTGGGGAAATAAGCATTAATTTTTCACTATCGGGAGAGAATTGCGCGGACAATACATTTTGAGCTATATGGTCAAAAGATTGAGTTTGTGGGTTGAATATCCATAGAGTTTCTGCGTCTATTTCACGTATCGCGAAGGAGTCTTCCGAATTGTCCGTTATTAGTTCTATATTGCCGTCCGTCTCTAGGGATAAAGAAGATTTAGATATTTGTCTCAGACCGGAACCATCTGGCTTTATTCTCCAAAGAATATATTGTTGATCAATGAAATAAACATTGTCTTGGCTTATCGCAAATGTTTTAATTTTGCGGACCAATTCACGTGTTTTGGTTGAGGCATCTGTTTTATTTGTAAGCTCCACGCTTATTAATGTGGAGAGATTATCAATATTTTTGTTGATGGTGCCGATTATAAATTTTTCATTATCGATCAAGATCTTAGGATTATTCAGTGTCGGAATATTAATGCCCGAAGTGGGCTGCTCTTCGTTCATATTCATAAATACTACAAGGTTGTTGCTTTGCGGCGTTTGTTTGGTTAGAACAATACTATTATCACCGGACCAAGCAAAGGGGAGAATTAAAAGTTTGTTCTCTATCATTTTTCCTTTTTGGCGATTCCATAGGTTAATTTTTTTATCTTTTTGCTGTATAGCTATAATATTTCCGTCTGGGGAAGCAAAAAAATCTGTTATTCCACCGAATTGTTCGCTAAATAAAAGATAGTTCGTTTTTATTTCTTTGGGCAGAAGAAGTATGTTTAGGAAGCGGTTTGTTTGCTGCGGTTCTACGCGCATTTCTTTTTCCCAGAATAAAAAACCGTCCTTTTCAATTCGTATTTTTTTAATACCCGGTAAAATATTGTTTATGAGTACGCTTGAGGATATAGGCGAGGTTGTTTTTTGGAGTTCGTTATTAATAAATATTTTAGCTTCGCGTACGTTCATGTTTAAAAAAATAGCTCCGGTCTGGACCAGCTTTTTTTCAGAAAAAGAAAAGCGCCATCCATTCGCATATAGCACCATTGTCGAGGCTGCTATTGTAAAAATGAAGATGAATACGCCAAGTAGTATAAATCTTATACGGGACATGTTTTTAATTATATCTTGTTAATAGCTTTTTAAGCCAGTATTAAATGTATCTTAGTAACCTTTAGCGCGCTGATTCTATTTTTGTATCATATGGCTTAACTTGTCAAAAACCCTTAATTAAGTTATCATTTTTGATGTTAAGTCAACTTAAAATATTAATGCATGGCAGGACGTTTTATCATAAAAGGCGGGAAACCTCTAAATGGGGATATTTCTGTTTGGGGTTCTAAAAATTCAGCAACTAAATTAATAGCTGCCTGTCTTCTTACAGCGGAAACTTGTTATATTGAAAATGTTCCCAAAATAGCAGATGTTCTGACAATGATAAAGATTTTGGAAGAATTAGGCGCTGAAGTAAAATGGACTTCGGAACGTTCACTTGAAATTACTGCAGCCAATATTGACCCGTCAAAATTAAATAAAGAATTGGTCGGACATCTGCGTTCGTCTATTGTTTTATTGGGTCCTCTTTTTGCACGATTTGGAGAGGTTAAATCTACTTATCCGGGCGGTGACAGGATAGGGGCGCGACCCATAACCACGCATTTAAATGTTTTCCGGGCATTCGGTGCGGAAATTACCGAGGAATCGGACGGTATAACTATTAAAAAAGTTAAAGAGCCCGGGAACACAAAAATAGTTTTGCGGGAATTATCTGTTACGGCTACTGAAAATGCGTTGATGGCTGCCAGCGGCAATCTGGAAGAAACAAAAATTCATATTGCTGCCGCGGAACCAAGCGTTCAAGACCTTATTTCTTTTTTGAGAAGTATGGGAGTTCAAATTTCCGGCGAAGGCACGCATACGCTTGTTGTCCGAGGAAAGAAAGATCTTGGAGGCGGACGGTTAAAAGTAAGCCCGGATTATCTGGATGCTGCGACTTTTGTTATTGCCGCAGTAGCAACCAAAGGAAATGTCCGTATTTACGATGCGCAACCCGAACATCTTTTGTTGGTTTTTGAAAAATTAAAAGAAATGGGCGCAAATATATCTATAGAAAACGAGGTTATAGAAATTCATCCCACTTCGGCGCCACTGCGCGCTTTAAATATACAGGCTATGGTTTATCCCGGTATCCCTACCGATTTACAATCTATTTTCGGGGTGCTAGCTACACAGAATATAGGTACCACCTTGATTCATGACCCGCTTTTTGAAGGTCGATTTCGTTATATTGAAGAATTAAATCGTATGGGTGCTAATGCCTTTGTTATAGATCCGCACCGTGCTTTAATTAATGGGCCAACAGCTTTAATTGGCGTACCGATAAATAGCCTTGATATAAGAAGCGGGGCCGCATTGGTAATAGCCGGATTGGTTGCAAATGGCGAAACTTTGATTAATGATACTTATCAGGTGGACAGAGGATATGAAAGAATGGATGAAAGATTAAAATCTTTAGGCGCAGATATAGAAAGAATAAAAGAATAACAATCAAGTTTAAAATTTTATGTTTATTAAGAAAATAGGAATAGACCTCGGAACAACCAATTCGTTAGTATTTGTCCCCGGACGCGGGATCATTTTGAATGAACCTACGGTGGTTGCTATCTCCACATCAGATAATACTGTTTTGGCTGTTGGCGCTGAGGCAAAAGATATGATCGGTCGCACTCCAGATACTATAGTTGCTCATCGTCCTATGAAAGACGGAGTGATTTCGGATTATCGTATCACGGCAGCCATGCTTAGATATTTTATAGGTAAGGCAACGGGCTCTTTTAGGATTTTGAGACCGGACGTAATGGTTTCAGTTCCTGCCGGTATTACCTCTACAGAACGTCGAGCAGTTACCGAAGCTGCGGTACATGCCGGAGCCAAAGGAGCCTATGTCGTTAAAGAGCCCATATTGGCTGCTATAGGGGCTGGTTTGCCTATTAATTCAGCATCTGGAAATATGATCGTAAATATCGGTGGCGGTACAAGTGAAGTGGCGGTCATAGCATTGGGAGGAATAGTTAGTTGGGCTTCGGTTCGTGTTGCGGGAAATAAGATCGATCATGCCATAACCGACTATATTAAGAAAAAACATAATTTGGCTATAGGTGAGCGTACCGCCGAGTATATTAAAGTAACCATAGGCAGCGCAGTATCTGAGAAAGGAAAAGAAGATAGTATGGAGATCCGTGGTCGGGATTTATTAAACGGTTTGCCTCGTACTATAGTGATCAAATCAAGTGAAATTACTGATGCGATAGCCGAAACCCTTCGTGAAATAATTCAAGCAGTTAAAGCTGTTTTACGGGAAACTCCTCCTGAATTAGCCGCAGATATAATAGAACGCGGCATGACTATTTCAGGCGGCACTGCGCTTTTACGTAATTTAGACCAGCTAATAACCTCATCTACAGGCGTTCAGGCTATAGTTGCAGAAGAGCCGCTGCTTTGTGTCGCAAAAGGAACGGGTGTTGCCCTGGAAAACTTAGATGTTTATAAAAAGAGTATAATTACCAGAAAATAGTTCATCATGACTATTGGTATTCATGCCGAAGCTGATTTGCTTGCCCAGCGTACAGGTGTCGAAGAATATTTATATCATTTGTTAAAACAATTCACTTCTTTAGCTAAGGAAAAACAGCAACAAATAATTCTCTATTACAGAACAAATCGCGCTTTAGATTTTCTAGAGAGCGATATTTTTAGTAAAAAAGAATTAAAATGGCCCATGGTATGGACACAGATCAGGTTGGCCTTTGAGTGTTTAATATATCCTCCGGATATTCTATTTGTTCCGGCGCAAATCCCGCCGTTTTTTTCTAACGTCAAAACGGTTATTACCGTTCACGGGTTGGAATTTTTGCGATATCCGGCTAAGTACCCTTTGTTCAAAAGAAAGTATCTTTATTGGGGAACTAAAATTGCCTGTAAAAGAGCAGCTGCAATAATTGCCGTATCTGAATCAACAAAAAAAGACTTGATGCATTATCTTGATGTGCCAGAAAATAAGATTACAGTTATTTATCATGGTTTTTCTGGGTCTTCGAACGATATAGCGGTTAAATCTATTTTTGAGTGGCCATATTTTATTTATATAGGCAGGGTTGAAACCAAAAAAAATATAGACGGATTAATAAAAAGCTTTACTCTTTTTAAAGCAAAGACCGGATATGCGCATAAATTAGTTTTGGCCGGCAAACGAGGTTTCGGTTTTGAGAAAATATCGTCAATTGTTGCTAAATCGGAATATAAAGACGATATAATTTTTACGGGCTATGTAGACGAAAAAACCAAATTTGATCTTTTAAAACATGCTGCGGCTTTAGTATTTCCTTCATGGTATGAAGGTTTCGGATTTCCTATTTTAGAAGCGCAAAGTACGGGGACCGCAGTAATTACCAGCGATGTTTCCAGTATGGGTGAAGTTTCCGGAGATGGTGCTATACTGATTAATCCTGAATCTTACCAGGAAATTTCAGCAGCTATGGCTTTAGTTGTAGATAATCTGGAGTTTAAACGAGGGTTAATTGATAAGGGTTTTTTAAATCTAAAACGTTTTAGCTGGGAAAAATGCGCAAGAGAAACCTTTAACGTATTAATAAACGCATGAAAATAGCCTTTGTTCATGATTATTTGGTTCGTTTTGGCGGCGCAGAACGCGTTCTTTTTGCTATGCATAAATTATATCCCAATGCCCCTATATATACATTATTGTGGGATGAGGAAAAAATGAGACCGTTTTTTCCTGAAGCAAAAATAAATTCATCATTTTTAAACAAATTTCCAAGGATTTTAAGCCGTCATCCTCGCAGATTGTTGCCGTTTATTCCTCTTGCCGTAGAATCTTTAGATTTTTCCGATTACGATGTTGTTATATCTTCGTCCTCGGCCTTTATTAAGGGTATCGTGACCAGGGCAAATACCGTACATATATGTTATTGTCACGCGCCGGCTCGTTTTCTGTGGGAGTCTAGCCATGCTTATTTGAAAGAGAAAAGATTGCCCGTTTTGGTGCGTTCATTTGGCGCGCTTTTTTTCAATTATTTGCGTGTGTGGGATTTGAATGCAGCTTCTCGCGTGGATTATTTTTTGGCAAATTCGCGTTTTACGGCTTTGCGTATAGCTAAATATTACCGCAAAGAAGCAAAGGTTATTTATCCTCCCTTACGTAATATAAATACAGTACATGAAGGCGAGTCTAAGACTCCGACTCAAAAACCTTATTTTGTTATTGTTTCCCAGTTGGTTAGCTCCAAAAGGATCGATCTGGCGGTTAATGCATTTCGTAAACTCGAAATTCCATTGGTAATTATCGGGGAGGGGCCTGAAAGAAAAAAACTCGAAAGCATTTCAGGAAAAGAAACATTTTTCTTGGGACGTTTGGACGATATTGACGTTGACCGTATTTTAGCTAAAGCCGAAGGTTTTATTTTCTCGGGAGAAGACGATTTTGGCTTGGCTCCGGTTGAAGCTATGGCGCATGGCAAGCCGGTGCTGGCTTTGCGCAAAGGGGGGGCAATAGAAACAATAGCAGAGGGTGTAAGCGGGGAATTTTTTGATTCTTTGGATGTTGAAACTCTGGCTGACGGAGTCCGTCGTATGCGCGAAAATATTTTAAACGGAAAATACAATCCAGAGACTATAAGAAAGATCGCAGAGCAATACAGGGAAAGCGTCTTTGAGCAAGAGCTTAAAAAAGTTTTACATGAATATGTTGATAGGCCACGAACATATAATTAAATATTTCAATAATCTTGTAGAAAAAGATCGCTTGGCGCACGCTTATGCGTTTTCCGGTCCGGAAGGGGTAGGCAAGCGCACCCTGGTTTTAAATATTGCCCAGAATATTTTTTGTCCGGAGACAGGCGCTCTAAATCATAAACGTGACGTTTGTGTTATTTGTGTTTCAATAACGCGAGGCGACCACCCAAATGTTACGACAATTAAAGTAGATAAAGAAGGTGTTAAAAAAAATATCGCTATTGAACAAATAAGACAATTGCGTAAGAAGCTCATTCTTAAGGAAATGACGGGACGAAAGAGGATTATTATTATTGATGGAGCTGAATTTATGAACACGGAGGCGGCTAACGCTTTTTTAAAGACTTTAGAAGAACCTTTTTCGGATATAAATTTTTTCTTAATTACAAATTCTATCTCCTCGCTATTGGCGACCATAGCTTCACGGGTTCAGTCTGTTAGGTTTAATGTTGTTTCTGATGGTAAAATAGAAAAGGCTCTTGTTGCCAAAGGGGTTGAAACAAAACCAGCAAAAGAGTATGCTTCTTTGGCTTATGGATGCCCCGGCGCGGCTATAGCCATGGCTCAAGATAAGGATTTATATGCGGCAACAAAAGAAGTAAATAGGACGGTTAAATATTTTATATCTGATTTTATAAGTGAGCGTTTAAAGCTACCCGTTATATTATCCGAAGATCCGCAAAAAGCCGTCCTGCAAATAAATAAATGGCTTTTGGCTTTGGATGGCCTTATGAAAGAACAGCTGCAAAAAGATGATCCCAGAGTTAAATTAACCGCAAATTCAATGGGAAAACTTTTAAAACTAGCAGAATTGGGCAAGAATACTAATATAAATATAAGGTTGGCTTTGGAACAAATAATTTTTGACCGAGCAGAAAATAAGATTTAGAATTAAATTTATATGTCCCGTTAGAAGTCTTCCGCATAAAAAATTTACCAAAATTTTTTATGTGCGCAATAACGTGGCAATAAAAAATATAGTCTGGTAAACTTTAATTATCTATAATTAACGTTAATGCAGACTTCTAACGGGATATGCAAACAGCTTTTAAAATAATAATAATATCAGTAATAATTGCTATAGCCAGTTATGGTGTGGGTCTGGTATTAAAGGGAAATGGAGGACAATCAGGAGGAAATTCTAAAACTACCGTTAGCGGTTCGGGTATTTTATACTCTGAAGACAGCGGAGATACCTGGACTCAAAGAGCAAACGTTGTTTCCGGACAAAATATTTCAAAATATAACATAACTGAAATAGCTATACACCCGGTTAATACGGATATTATTTTTGCGGGCACTGATTCAGGAGGACTTTATCGGTCAAAGGACGCAAGTTCAAGTTGGGAAGCGGTATCTGATAAAAATAATATTTTATTGCCGCGTTCTATGGTAAGAGCTATTGCTTTGGATCGTGAAGACCCCAAGAGATTTTTTATCGCTGTTTTTCAGGATTCTAAAGGAAGGATCTTGAGAAGCGAAGATCAGGGCGAGAGTTTTCAGGAAATGTATTTTACCTCTAAGGATAAAATAGGCGTTAATGATGTTGTTTTATCGCCATTAAATAAGAACCAGATATTTATAGGCACAGATGACGGTTTGATCCTCGAAAGTTCTGATGGCGGTTTTTCCTGGCGAACTATCGGACGTTTTACCTCGCCGATCCACAAATTAGCACAGACTTCAGGAGGCGTTCTTTTGGCTGTAGTTAAAAATAAAGGCTTGTTGCGTTCAAGTGATTTAGGAGCAAATTGGCTTGAGAGCCAGGACACTCTAAACGGTAAAAGACTGCAGAGTTTTTCAGGAGCAAATTCCATAGAATATATGGTTATTGATCCTCAGAACGCCGCAAATATATACTTGGGTACTGCCTATGGTTTATTGCGCAGTATAGATGGCGGCATTTCTTTTACAGCTCCTCCGTTGGTAATACCCCCTCAATCTTTGCCGGTTATGAGCATTGGTATTGATCCGCACAATTCAAATATTATTTTTGTTGGCGCGGGCCAGGCCGTATATAGATCTGAAGATGGAGGAGAGCATTGGAGCGTTCATGCTGTTCCGACAAATAAACGTTTAAGGGTAATGAGTGTTTTTCCAAATAGCAGTAATAAAATTTTAATAGGAGTCGGGAAATAAAAATGTCAGCACAAGATATAATCAAAAAATTAAATAATAGCCTCGTCACCATAGAACAGGTTACGTCTACTAACCTTCAGTCATTGCGTACTGATCGGGCAAATCCCGCTATGGTTGAAGAGATTATTGTCGATGCTTATCAGTCAAGAATGCGCGTAAAAGAATTGGCCTCAGTCACGATCCCGGAGCCGCGAGTTTTGGTAATTCAGCCCTGGGATAAATCTATAATGGCTGCATTAAATAAAGCTCTCGAGTCTTCTGATTTGGGCACTTCTCCGGTTGTTCAAGGTGAAATAATACGAATTGTTTTACCGCCGATGAGCCAGGAAAGACGTACCGAATTAACAAAAGTTGTAGGAAAAAAAATAGAAGAAGCAAAAATAAGCATAAGACAGGTTAGGGAAGATGCTTTACGGGAGATCGATCAGCTTGAAAAACAAAAAGCGATCAGTGAAGACGAAAAATTTAAAGTAAAAGATGAGGCGCAAAAGAAAGTAGATGAATTTCAACAAAAAGTGATCGCTTTGGGTAAAGCTAAAGAAGAAGAAATCATGACGGTTTAACCCCGTTAGAAGTCTTCGGCATAAAAAATGCGGCAAATTTTTTATGCGCGCAATAGCGTGGCGCCAAAAAATATTTTTAGGTAAACTTTAATTATCTATAAACTAATGTTAATACATACTTCTAACGGGGTTTAATATATGAATATTATTTTTACTATAATTATATTTTTTGCAATGCTGGCCGTGCTCATATTTGTGCATGAGTTCGGACATTTTATTGCGGCTAAAAGATCCGGGGTGCGGGTGGATGAATTTGGTTTTGGTTTTCCTCCCCGCGTATGGGGTAAAAAAATAGGCGAAACAATATATTCAATAAATTTGTTGCCATTCGGCGGATTTGTGAAAGTTTTCGGAGAAGATGAAGGATTGTCACCCCTTCCGGATCAGACCGGCGGAGGAAAAGATAATTTTGATTCCGCCCGCAGTTTCACCGAAAAACCTTTTTATATTAAGATGTTTATTCTTTTTGCCGGCGTGATAATGAATTTTTTTCTGGCATTTGTTATTTTTTCTTTTATCCAGGTCATAGGGGTTCCAACCGGCATTGATGATAGCGTGGATTCTTCCGATGCCAAGGTATTTATAAGCGGCGTGGTTAAAGATAGTCCTGCCGCGATCGCAGGCCTAAAACCCAATGATCTTATAAAAGAAATACAATTTGACGGCTCTGTTGTTCAGCCCAAAAAACTTAAAGAGGCTCAAGAAGTTATACGCAATAACGCCGGAGAAAATATGATCATTGTTGTTTTAAGAGGCAGTGAAAATATTGAATTTAATGTAGTCCCTCGTGTTGATCCGCCTCCCGGAGAAGGTGCTTTGGGCGTTGAGCTTTTACGTGCGACAACATTACGATATCCGTGGTATGAAGCTCCGTGGCGAGGCTTTTGGGTAACTGTGGCAACCACTATTACCATGATAGACGGTATTATTTATCTTTTTTCTCAAATGTTTGTTACGGGCCAATTGAGCTCTGAAATAGCAGGTCCGGTCGGTATAGCCAGTTTAACCGGACAGATGACAGCTTTGGGCATTTCCCATTTATTGCATTTTGTTGCTATTATTTCTTTGAATCTGGCAATTTTGAACGCTTTGCCTTTTCCGGCTTTAGACGGGGGACGCGCGTTTACTCTTTTGCTGGAAAAAATACGCAGAAAATCATTTTCTACACGCAGCATTCAGACGGTTAATGGATTAGGATTTGCTGTTTTGATAGTTTTTCTTGTTTTTGTTACTATTCACGATATACAAAAGTTGATATAATTTTTACTCCGATATTATAAACATGAAGCAGAGTTTATATTTTGCCAAAACCCGTAAAGAAACCCCCAAAGACGCGCAGGAAATCAGTCATAAATTACTGATGCGCGGGGATTATATAGATCAGCTGGCAAGCGGTATCTATACTCTTTTACCTCTGGGTTTAAGGGTCCATCAAAAAATCGTCAACATAATAAGGGAAGAAATGAATGGAATTGGAAGCCAGGAATTGCTCATGCCCGCCCTACATCCTAAAAGCATTTGGACGAAAACCGGGAGGTGGAATGTTTATAAAGGGGAGATGTATCAATTTGAAGATAAGTCCGGACATTGGTTTGGTCTGGGTCCCACGCATGAGGAAATAATCACAACAATCGTAGCTAATCGTATAAATTCTTTCCGTGATCTGCCCCAAGCGCTGTATCAGATACAGACAAAATTTCGGGATGAGGCAAGGCCCAAAGCCGGTCTTTTGCGGGGAAAAGAGTTTATAATGAAAGATCTTTACAGTTTTCACGCAACCAAAGAGGATTTTGATAAATTTTATGAAACAGTTACCGAAGCTTATTTGAGAATTTTTAAGAGATGCGGAGTTGATGCTTTTCCCGTGCAGGCTTCAGGAGGCGCATTTACTAAAGAGATTACCCGTGAATTTATGATCAAGACGGGCGCAGGGGAAGATACAACACTTATCTGTGATCATTGTGGATGGGCTGCAAATAAGGAAGTAGCTGAAAATTTGCGTAAGAAATGTCCAAAATGCGGAGGAGAGATAAAACAATATACAACCGTTGAAGCGGGTCACGTTTTCCATCTGGGGACAGGTTTTTCTGAGAAATTGGGCGCTTCATTTATTGATGAGAATGGGGACAAGAAGCCTATCATTATGGGTTGTTATGGCCTTGGAACTACGCGTATTATGGCTTCAGTAGTTGAGGTTAATAACGACAAAAAAGGCATTATTTGGCCTTCAGAAGTAGCTCCATTTTCCGTTCATATATTATCTTTGGGTTCGGATATAAAGGTAAAACAGGAAGCACAGGCATTGGAAGATTATTTACAAAAGGAGGGAATTGAGGTACTTTATGACGACAGGGACCTTTCTGCCGGAGAAAAGTTCGCGGATGCTGATTTATTGGGTATTCCTCTAAGGGCCGTAATCAGTGAAAAAACACTCTCACAAGGCATGGTGGAAATAAAATACCGTAAAGATACTGAAGCGAGACTGGTGACAAGGGGAGACTTAATAAATGCGGCTAAAACTAAAAATTAATTTATGAGTTTATTTAAATTGCTCAATCAGGATATAGGCATAGATTTGGGTACTGCAAATACTTTAGTATATGTGCGGGGCAAGGGCATAGTAATAAATGAACCTTCAGTTGTAGCTGTAAACAAAAAAACCAATAAAATTTTAGCTATCGGCAACGAAGCCAGAAACATGGTCGGTCGCACGCCTGCGCATATTGTCGCAACCAGACCTCTAACCAAAGGTGTCATTTCTGATTTTGAAATTACCGAACAGATGTTAAGGCATTTTTTTGATCGCGTAAGAAATTACGCGCGTTTTCCTTTTTCAAGGCCGCGTGTGGTTATTGGTATACCTTCAGGGGTTACGGAAGTTGAGAAAAGAGCTGTTGAAGACGCCGCTAAAAACGCAGGAGCAAGACAAGTGTATCTTATTGAAGAGCCGATGGCCGCAGCCATAGGCGCAAGATTGCCTGTGCAAGAGGCTGCGGGGAATATGATCGTTGATATTGGCGGCGGAACCACAGAAATAGCAGTTATTTCTTTGGGGGGCATTGTAGCTTTCCGTTCTTTGCGTATAGCCGGAGACAAATTAAATGATGATATTATTCATTTTGCCCAGGAAGAGATGAAAATGGTTTTGGGCGAGAGAACGGCCGAAGAAATAAAAATAGCTACAGGTTCGGCAAAAGAATTGGAAGATCCTATTGTTGCGCCCATGCGTGGCAGAGATGTGTTAACGGGTTTACCAAAGGAAATAATGATCAGTGACACGCATATTAGGAGAGCTCTTTCAAGATCGGTTTATACTATCGTTGAAGCTATTAAAAATACCATTGAGGAAACCCCGCCGGAATTGGTTGCCGACATAATGAGCAAAGGAATTATTCTTGCCGGAGGCGGTTCATTGCTCAGAAATCTGGATAAGCTTATAGCGCAGGAAACGTTAATGCCTGTATATGTTACCGAAGATCCGTTAACTTCTGTGGTGCGCGGTACCGGTATTGTTCTTGAAGATATTGACGGTTTGCATGAAGTTTTAGTAAGCGCAGATTCCGCGGCCATACCGGTTTATTAAGAAATATAATAAAGATCATGTTTGATCATGAGAAGTAATAGAAGTATTAAGACTGTATTATTTTCGTTTGGTGCCATATTTTTTTTGGCACTTTTTTACATATCGGGTATAAGAAACAGTTTTGTTGGCGTATTTAATAATATTTTAGCTCCGGTTATTTCTCCGGCGCTTGAAACAATCTCTGCTCAGGAAGAAAAAGCTAAATTATTTGAGGAAGAGAATAATACATTACGCCAGGAAAATGTGGAGTTAAAAGATAAATTGGCGGTAACACAGACCTTACTTAAAGATAAAGATGCGCTAAGCCAATATAAAGCCGACAAGAAAATACTCACAAAAATTCTATGGTATAACATTATGCCGGGGAACAGAGTTGTCCATATAAATAAAGGACGGAATGATCAGATAAAAGAAAATATGGCGGTTGTGTCAGCCGGAGGGATGTTGGTCGGAAAAACTATTAATGTTTTGGATAATTCTGCGGATGTTCTGCTTATAGATGACCCGCGCTTTACAATAAGTGTTCAGGTCCAGGGTATAACAGGTTTACTCAACAGCAATCCGGATGGGGCAACATATATTTCCTTAGTTGGGGTTGATGATAATGTTGAGACCGGAGCAGAAGTGAGGACCGCCGGACAAGGAGATGGTTTGCCGCAAAATTTGCTTGTAGGAAGGGTAAGCGAAGCCTCTATAAACGGCGCTGAGCCGTTTTTAAACATAAAAGTGCTGCCTTTGGTTGATATTAAAAAACAAGAATATATTTTTGTGATCGACGTTAATAATTAAATAATGATATTTATTCACTTTTTAATTTTGATAACCCCTATTTTTGATGTTTTTTTATCTGCTAATGATCTGGTTTTTCCTCTAAATATTTTTCGGTTCACTACCGTGGTTTTAGCTTTTATCGCCGCCTATGACAGCAAAAAGTTTTTTGTATCTATTTTTATTTCCGCTTTATTCTTCAGTATATTGAGTTATCCGGATGATCTTGCCGCGTTTTTTATTGTAATGATAACCCCAATATTGTTCATGTTTAAACAGCATTTCCGTTTTTTATCCGAGCAATGGATACGACCCGCTATACTCATGCTGAGTTTTATATTGAGTTACTTAATTTGGATAGCAAACAATGTAAGTTGGAGCGTAATTGATTATAAATATTTCGGCGCGGCTTTTTGTATTCAAGTTATTATGAGTATAGTTATTTCTGTTATATTACTGAGGATCAGTGATTTATTCGTTTCTCCGCATACAAGATATGAAATACCAAAGAACAGAATTTGAAGAAGTATTTGCGGATGTCGCTTTCGAATCCGACAAGGACAATTCCAGGCTTGAAGTTCCCATTAGCCGCAAAACGCCTTATATATTTTTGACGTTTATTTTTTTATTATTTTCTTTTTTCTGGGTAAGGACTTTGTGGTTAGCTATTTTTGAAGGAGAACAATGGTCTTTAATAGCCGCTCGCAACACCGAAAGAGTTTTCCCGATACTGGCCCCGCGGGGGATAATTTATGATTATTTGGGCGAGGCTTTAGTTGAAAATGTACCAATTTTTCGCATTGTTGTTGACCTAACGCGCATGCCCCAAGATAAAAATATTTTGGCGAGTCAGCTTGGCTATATTGCAAAAAGTTTGGAAATACCGCAGTCGGAGCTTGAAGATAGGCTTGCTAAGTCCGAAAGCAGTACGAATTTAGTTTTGATAAGAGAGGTAAAGCAAGAAAATGCAGTTGAGTTATCCCTTATACAGGCGCAAAACGATATATTTTGGATGTCTATAGAGTCGGTACCTGAAAGAGTTTATAGAGACTCTACAGCTTTTGCTCATGTTTTAGGCTATACCAGCGAAGTTACAAAAGAGGATATAGGCTCTCAAGCAAATTATCTTCCCACAGAAGAGATCGGCAAAACAGGCATTGAGGCTTCTTTTGACGGTATTTTAAGGGGTATTACCGGGAAAAATATCTTTGTTGTTGATGCAAAAGGCAAGACGGATAAAACATTTATTGAGCAGGAAGCAAAAAGCGGAAAAAATATACGTCTTACCATAGATTCAAAGCTCCAGAAGGCGCTATTTAAATCTTTGGCTCAAGAAACAAAAAAAGCCGGCGCGCGTAGCGCGGCAGCCGTGGCTTTGGATCCGCGTGACGGGTCAGTAAGGGCTTTGGTAAGTTTTCCAAGTTACGATAATAATGCGTTTGCTCAAGGCATAAGTTCAGAGGACTATTCAAAATTAATATCCGATAACGCAAAACCGCTTCTTAACAGAGTTGTTAGCGGGTTGTATCCTTCGGGTTCTGTTATAAAGCCAGTGGTGGGTCTGGCAGCTTTAACCGAAAAGGTTATCACGCCTCAAAAAAGGATCTCTGATCCGGGTTTTATAACCGTTTCCAATATATATGATCCGTCTATTATTTATACATATCGTGACTGGAAGGCTCATGGTTCAACTAATTTTGTAGAAGCTATTGCCGAGTCTTGCGATGTGTATTTTTATACTGTTGGCGGAGGTTACGGAGATATTATCGGTTTGGGTATTGATCGTTTGGCCGGTTGGCTCAGGCAATTCAATTTGGATAAAGAAACCGGTATTGATTTGCCAAGTGAAGTTAACGGTTTGATACCCACCCCTGAATGGAAGGAAAAAGAAAAGGGCGAGCCTTGGGTTTTGGGCAATACTTATCATTTATCAATAGGACAAGGCGATTTACTTGTTACGCCAATCGGACTTGCTACAGCCATATCCTCAATCGTCAACGGCGGAACGGTATATAAACCAAAACTTATCGAAAGTATTTTTGAGAAAAAAGATTTTGAGAATAAAACAGAAGGTCAAGTTATTAATAAAATAAGCGCATCAGAAGAAAATTTCAATTGGGTAAAGCGTGGTATGCGGGCAGCCGTTAATTCTTCTGAAGGTACGGCGAAGTTATTAAATCAAGTTAAAGTTTCGGTTGCCGCAAAAACAGGCACTGCGCAAGTGGGCTCAAAAAGAACTCATGCCTGGATTGCGGCTTACGCTCCATATGACGATCCGGAACTTGTAGTGGTGGTATTGATCGAGAATGGAGGGGAAGGAAGTATTGCTGCGGCTCCTGTAGCCAAAGCCGCCTTAGATGCCTATTTTGAAGATAAAGATCAATAGGTGATAACAAGCTTACGCGAATGCGTAAAAATAGTTAGCTCGTTAGCTTTTATGCCTCATTTTGCCTGTTTTGTATGAAAGCATATTGACCCCGTATATTTTTAAGACTGGATTATTCGCTATATACCGTGTATATTTTGATAAGGGTTTGGGGTTGACAGAAGCTTTGGCTGACCCCACAATATTACAATTAACTGGTTGAGATAACTTTTAATAAAAATTTAGATAATCTTAGCGATACCTCCGATATAAAGCGGAGGCATTAATTAAAGTATACAAATATGCCAGGTAGTGAAAATTCGACCGTTCGCCGAAGGCGAACAAGTGACCTGGATAAAAGATTGATAAATATATTAATTTTTAATTAAGAAATTCGATAAATTAAATTGTCTTTATAAGTCGAATTTCTACTACCTGGTATGCCAGCAAATTATATTACACGTGAAGGTCTCGGAAAGTTAAAAAATGAGCTTGAAGAACTCAAGACAACGAAGCGTCAGGAAATAGCCGAGAAGTTGCAGCGTTCTATTGCTTTCGGCGATTTATCCGAGAATGCCGAATATCAGGAAGCAAAAGAAGAGCAGGCGTTTTTAGAGGGACGAATTTCTGAACTGGAGGATGCCGTGGAGTCTGCGATAATAATAGACACAAATTCAAACAGTCACGGCGTGCGTGTTGTTTCATTGGGTTCTAAGATTGTTATTGAGCCGACTAATCCCGCCGGACCCAAAACAACTTTTATTATTGTGGGTTCAGAGGAAGCGGCTCCTTCAGAGGGTCGTATTTCAAACGCTTCTCCGATAGGCATGGTTTTGTTGGGTCATAAAGAAGGGGAAATGGTGTCGGCAAAGACCCCGGGAGGTGTCAGGAATTATAAGATTTTGAAGATAGAGTAAAATATATATTATGTTATTTTGAGCGGTCTGACAGCCCAAGCGTACGTCAGACCGTTTTTGTTTAGTGTCTGTTTGGGATATAATTATAAATAATATGGTTCAGCTTAATAACATTATCGGTGAGCGTCTTAAAAAAAGGGATGCGCTTAAAGAACAGAATATTAATCCGTATCCTGCTCAAGTAAAGCGCTCACATACAATTAAAGCGGCTTTGGACGATTTTGATTCGCTGACAGAGAAGAAGAAAAAGGTTCATTTGGTCGGCAGAATATTGTTGATGCGTCCTTATGGCGCAATAACATTCATGAAAGTTGCTGATGGAACGGGTGAGATACAGTTTCTATTTCGTAAAGATGTTATTTCAGGAGGAGAAGAAACACTTCTTTTAAATTTGGATCTGGGTGATTTTATATCCGGCGAGGGCTTATTGACGTTAAGCAAAAGCGGAGAGCGTACCCTTGAAGTTGAAAATTTCGGAATTGCCGTAAAAGCTTTACGGCCTCTGCCCGATAAATGGCATGGCATTGCAGACGTAGAAGAAAGATTTCGCAGGCGCTATCTTGATCTATTAATGAATAAAGATGTTAAAGACCGTTTTACTCTTCGTTCCCGTGTTTTAAATATAATTCGCGAGCAGTTTACTAAAGACGGTTTTTTAGAAGTTGAAACTCCAATATTGCAGAATGTTCCCGCGGGCGCGGCCGCCAAACCTTTTCGTACGCATCTTAGCGCTTTGGATATACCTCTTTATTTACGCATAGCGCCGGAACTTTACTTAAAAGAATTGCTGGTTGGCGGTTTTGATAAAGTTTTTGAAATGGGCAGACTTTTCAGGAACGAAGGCATGGACGCGACTCATAACCCTGAATTTACATCTGTTGAAGGATATTGGGCTTATCAGGACGCCCAGGGTTTAATGGAATATCTTGAAAATTTTGTGATGAAAGTTCTTGATCACAGCGGTATCGGGCGTTCAACTAAATTCCGGGATCATACTATAAAGTGGGAATCACCAATACCTCGTAAAACCTTTAATGGTCTGGTTCAAGAATACGCTAAAATAGATCTGGCTCAAGCCAATATTGAGACCATGGAAGAGGTTCTTATCCGGAGCGGACACGAAGTTCCTGCAATAAAGACAGAAGGAGAGCTTTGCGAGGCTATATTTAAAAAGATGTGTCTGCCCAAGCTTATCCAGCCGGTTTTTGTTACCGAGCATCCTTTAGCTCTTTCTCCGTTGGCTAAAAAGAAAGACGATGCCGAAGTTGCAGACAGGTTTCAATTGGTTGTTGGCGGTATTGAAATAATCAACGCTTATAGCGAATTAAATGACCCCGAAGAACAAAGAGAGCGTTTTGAAAGGTCAGAAGAAGATATAAGTAAGGGTTCGGCAGAGGCACAATTCGGGGATGAAGATTATGTTGAGGCGCTTGAATACGGTATGCCGCCCGCGGCAGGTTTTGGTATAGGAATTGACAGGTTGATAATGTTGCTTACGGATTCGCATAATATCCGGGAAGTTATTTTGTTCCCAACGATGCGGCCCAAGAAAGCAGGAGAGTAAAAGAAGCGACGATTTATCTTTCGCGATTCCCTGCGGGGACGATTGTTGATATGCCGCAAAATCGGTTGCCTTTCGGCGAACTCATCCCGCAAGTTGCGGGATTCAAACAGCGCCCTCGGCAACCTCTTTGCGACATCAACTTACGTCTCCTCAGATATTGCTCAAGGTAAAACCATCGCTTTAAGAGATAAGAATTAGAATGTTTATAAAATAGCATGAAAGTGCTATTTTTTATTTAGTTCTTTTATAGAAGGAGAAATTAATGAAATCAATATCTGCAGCGGATGCGTTTTTTCAAACCATCATAACTGTTCTTATTTCTATTCTTGTTGCCTATGTTTTTTATTATTTTAGTATACTTCCTTTTGGGATAGTTTTGATCCTTATAGCGGCGTCATGGGTTCCTGTAGGATTTGTAAGCGCAGAGATAATTGATAGGGTTCCGCCTCTTGTGTCTGACGATCAAGGGTATCTGCCCGATTCAATAAAACGGGAATGGATATTTTATGGTTGGTATGCATTCTGTTTGGCGGTTCCAATACTTTTGTGGGCTTTTCTTAAACTCACACACAGAAAAATTAGTTTCTCAAGATAAATTATATATCCCTCAAGTAAACTTTGAGGGCTTTTGTTTAGGGGGGATAGATATTGACTTTTATATTATTTAGTGGTATAATAGAAGGTATCGAAAAGTTCTTTTTAAGTTGAATAGTCCATTAGAAAGGAGGGTTTTAAAGGTGGCTAAGATGCATCGGGTCGGACGCGCTTGGCTGCGTCTTACCCAAGCTTTCGAAACCGGACGGCTGAAGAGTCGGGTTCATGCGTGCAAGTCATGGCGCAATGAGCGTAAACTGCGTGATCAGCTCTACGACAGGCTTATGCATGTCGTGACTGATTTGGGTATCAAGGTTCACACCCAGCAGGAATTCGAGCCCGTCAAGGATTTCTACGGTCAGGTGTGGACACCTGCCGGACAGTGGACTGGCTTGCGTCAAGGCATCCGTATTCGTGGTGAAGGCGACTTTGCGTTGCTGGCTCATGAATTTGCGCATGGTATCGATGAAATGCTCATCAACGTTAAGCACGGTGCGCATGCAGAGCTTGTCGCTTCCTGCGCAAGCTATCTGTTTTGCATTGAGTACTTTGGACGTGGCAATCTCGCTCACGCCTTGCATTACCCCACGCAAAGTTGGGGCGCCACTGTCGAAGACTTCCGTAAGCTTGAGGATTACATCATTGATGTCTATCGTCAGATGACAATCCTCTTTGCAATGGACAGCAAAAACTGAATAACGCCCCTGCAGAGTTTAACTCTGCAGGGGTTTTAATTTGTTTAGCCCCAACTCCGACGTTACGTCAAAGTTGGGGCTGGGTTGAAAGGGTATTATTTTTAGGATATGCTTTCTAGAGTATGCCAGGTAGTGAAAATTCGACTGTTCCGCAAAGCGGAACAAAATTACTTGGTCATATATTAAATTTCAATTTAAATTTTTAAGGCGAAAATTCGACAATCTAATGACGAGAGTCGAATTTCTACTACCTGGTATGTTAGATATTAAACTTATTCGAGAAAACCCAGATTTGGTTAAAGACGCCATTCTTAAGAAAGGCGTTAAAGTTGATTTGGAGAATATTATAGTTTTAGACAGACAGAAGAGAGAAATATTGTCTGAAGTTGAGCAATTGCGCGCGCGGCAGAAAAAAGAGGGGAGCGCTGATGCTCGTGAGGCAATGCAGGAAATAAAAAATAATATTAAGCAAAAAGAAGAGATGCTGGATAAAATAGAACAGGAGCTTAGTGTTCTTTTGCTTGAATTACCTAATATTCCCTCAGCCGATGTTCCCGAAGGTAAAGATGAAAACGACAATGTGGTCGTTAGAGAAAAAGGAAACAAAAAGGGTTTTTCGTTCAAGGCGCGTTCATATATTGAATTGGCAGAATTGCATCAATTGATAGATACCGAACGCGCGGCAAAAATTTCAGGCAGCCGTTTTGGTTATTTGTTGCGTGAGGCTGCGTTAATTGAAATGGCGCTTGTCAGATATGCTTATGATCAGCTTTTGGAAGAGAATTTTATACCCGTTATTCCGCCGGTTATGGTAAAGCCGGATATTTATCGAGGCATGGGCCGCCTTACAAAGGCACAAGAAGAAGAGAGGTATTATTTACCTGCGGATGATCTGTATTTGGTCGGAAGTTCCGAACATACTATCGGTCCTATGCATGCCGACGAAGTACTCGATACTAAAATAATGCCTTTGCGTTATGTTGGTTTTTCCACCTGTTTCAGGCGCGAAGCCGGCTCCTACGGTAAAGATACAAAAGGAATTCTGCGCGTTCATCAATTTGATAAGGTTGAAATGTTTGTTTTTACTACTCCCGACCAATCTTATGCTGAACTTGAAAATTTAGTCAGTTTTCAGGAAAAATTATATACAGGATTGGGTATTCCATATCGCGTTGTTTCAATTTGTAAGGGTGATATGGGTTTTACGGATGCCAAACAGTATGATGTTGAAGCTTGGTTGCCTGGTCAAAATGACGGGTTGGGTCAATATAGAGAAACTCATTCTGCGTCCAATACTACTGATTTTCAGGCGCGGGGCGAAAATATTAAATATCGTAACGCAGAAGGCAAACTTGAATACGTACATATGCTTAACGCAACCGCGTTAGCCTTGGGCAGGACGATAATCGCTTTGCTCGAAAATTATCAGGAAGAAGACGGTTCAATAACAATGCCCGAAGCTTTGGTGCCGTATCTTGGTTTTAATAAAATAGTATAATTTTAGTCATAAATATATGTTAGGTTTAAATGATTTAACAAACGGAACAATCTTTGTCATGGATGAAGAGCCGTGGCAAGTTTTGGATACGCAGTTTGTAAAAATGGCCCAAAGGACAGGACACTTACAGGCTAAAATAAAAAATTTAAGAACAGGAGCCGTCCTTAACCGTTCCTTTAAGCAAGCCGATCGTTTTGAAGAGGCGGATTTAGAGAACGTAAAATGTATTTTTGTTTTTAAACACAGGGACAGATATGTGTTTTCTGAAATAGCCAATCCTAAAAATCGTTTTGAATTTACCGAAGAACAGCTTGGCGAGAATAAATTTTATCTGAAGCCTAATCTTGAACTTACCGCATTGCGTTTTGACGGTAATTTTATCGCAATCAATGTTCCACCAAAAGTTGATTTGAAGGTTGTAGATGCCCCTCCCGGCGTAAAAGGTAATACCGCTCAAGGCGCTACCAAAATAGTTGTTTGTGAAACAGGCCTTAAGTTAACCGTGCCTTTGTTTATAGAACAGGACGAAATAGTCAGGGTAAGCACAAAAACCGGCGAGTATGTAGAGCGAGCCAAATAGTTTATTTTTCATAAAAAAATCCGCTCAGTTTTAACTGTTTTTAAGTTAAACTGAGCGGTTTTATATTTACGAGATTTTTACAGGAAAAATTATGTCGATTATTTTTTCTACCAAGGCAGCCAAAAGGGTTTTTATCTTGTTTGCAGCCTCTTTTGTTTTAAGTGCAAGAAGATTTAACGGGATCATAAGCCAGCTTACAATAAATTTGATTGGTCGGCTTCTAAAAATCCGTGTTAAAATAAAGAAAAGAATGCTTAGCGGAATAATATAGAATACGCTTACGGTTAAAGTGAACCAGCCGCCTAATGCGCCCAATGCCAGCGTTTGCTTTTCCCGACTCGTAAAAGGACGGCCATGTCTTAGATACACAAGCCGAGTGAATAAGAGCGCCAGAGGCAGTCCCAAAGGTACCCAGCTTAACAGTATTAGCGACCAAACAGTCCATCCTGCTATTTGTGCGGTAAAAAGTTTTTGTACGAATTCTATCGCATCTGAAACAAAAATAACGATATCAAGAACAGACATGTTCTCTCCTGATTTCAACGTACCTTTTTAATGTTTTACAATAATTTTAAGAAATATGCAATCCCGCACCTATGCAGGACCAAAGGCTGCGTTAAGCAGCCTTTCACGCAAAAGAGATTATGTAATAATGTCAGCATATTAAGCCAAGTAACATTTGTATTCTTTTTATTAAATAGTCCTGCATAGGTGCGGGATGCAACCCAATGACCAACAATAATCATAAATCAAAGAGCTGGTTGGAAATATCTAAGACGGCTTTATTATCAAATATCAAGGCAATTACTTCTCTATTGCCAAAAGACGTCAGCATAATGGCTGTGATAAAAGCGAATGCTTATGGCCACGGGTTAAAACAAGTAAGTTCTCTTCTCAACAGAACTGACATTGAATGGTTTGGGGTAGATTCATTAGAAGAAGCATTACTGATATCTAAACAGAGGACTGATTTGCCTATCTTAATAATGGGTTATACTTTGCGCAAAGATCTAGTTAGTGTTATTGAAAACAGTTTCCGGCAGGTTGTATATGACATAGAAACACTTAAAGTCATTGAAAGTGAAGCTAAAGGTTTAAATAAAAAAGCATATGTGCATTTGAAGATAGAAACAGGAACAAATCGGCAGGGCATAAAACTCGAGGATTTGGAAACGTTTGCAGATTTTTTTGTCGGAAATTCATATATTGTTTTGGAAGGAATTTATACTCATTTTGCAGATGTTGAGGCGGGTACGGGAGAATTTGCCGCTAAACAATTGGCGGAATATAAAAAATCTGTCGATATATTTGCGAAAAGAAATATTACCATTCCACTACATCACGCAGCAGCCACCTCAGCGATTTTGCTTTTGCCGGAGACTCATTTTAATCTTGTCAGGCTGGGTATCGGACTTTATGGCCTGTGGCCCTCAAGAGAAATAAAAGAAAAAAGTGTAGGCGCTGATAAAAAAATCGGATTTATGCCGGTACTTCAATGGAAAACAATAGTTGCCCAGATAAAAATGGTTAAGAGCGGAGAGTCGGTGGGTTATGGTCAAAGTGAATGCGTGCGACGTGATTCGACTATAGCAGTTATCCCTCAAGGTTATGCTGATGGGTATGACAGGAAACTTTCTTCGTGCGGTGAAGTTTTAATTAGAGGTGAAAGGGTAAAAGTTTTAGGTCGTATATGTATGAATATATTTATGGTGGATATTACTGATATAGGGGGCGTTCAAGTGGAAGATGAAGTAGTGTTGATCGGGACGCAAGGAGAGGAAGAAATAACAGCTGAAGAATTGGCCGATAAATGCGATACAATAAATTATGAAATAGTTTCGAGGATAAATCCTTTAATTGTCAGAACAATTATTTAGTGAATATGCCAGGTAGTGAAATTCGACCGTTCGCAAAGCGAACAAAGAATTATCACTGGTGGCGAAAACCGCATTTTTATTTTATTAATATAGTAGAATTTTACTGAATAAATAGTCGAATTTCTACTACCTGGTATGGTTAGAGTTAAGTATAGAAAATTCAAAAAGAAGCCCTCAAAAGTTAAAAAAATATTGTTTAAACTTATATGGCCAGTTTTTTTGTTGGGATCTTTGAGCGCGCTGGCTTTTTTCTTTTTTGGTACATCCCGTTTTGATCCTTCGGATATAAAAGTGGAAGGAGTGAGACGCGTCAATTCCGAAGAGGTTATAGCCGTAATTACGCCTTTTTTTGAAGAAAAACATTTGGGATTATTTTCAGGCAATGTTTTTATTTTTGATCGTTCCGGTGCCCGGGCGCGCTTAACCGAATTTTTCCCGAGAGTTTCTGATGTTAGTTTTAAGATAAATATTCGTTCACGGGAATTGAACATTATTATAACTGAGCGTAATAAAGCGGTAGCAATTTGGTGCGGTGTGATGAGTTTGCCTGAGAGCGAGGATATTATTAATAAAGAACAGCAGGAAAACTGTTTTAATATAGACGAAGAAGCTTTCGCTTTCGAGGAAGCGTTACAGACCCAAGGGACATTACTTCTGACCATTAAAAACGAAAGAAGCAATCAGGAATTAAAGCAAATAGGTGAACGGGTTACCGAGGAATCTTTTTTAAAAAATTTGCTTTACATCAGAGATGTTCTTAAGGAAACTTCACAGCTTGGTATATCTGCCGTTGTATTAAAAGACCCCGATGAGGTTGTGGCGTATACGCTGGAAAATTGGAGCATAATTTTTGTAGATTCCCGTTCAATAGAAGATCAGGTTACAGCTTTACGTGAAATATTAAAATCTCAGATACCGCCAGAAAAAAGGAAACAGCTAGATTATATAGATCTGCGGGTAGAAGAAAGAGCCTACTATAAGTATAGATAGCATTTCTTGCTTATTTATAGTATTTGTGGTATAAAATAAATAATCAAATTCCTTAAAATCAGGAAGGAAGTAAAATGTTGCGGTCGCCTTTACCCGGAGAAGTTTGGCGAATAGACGCTTATCAGGCACATTGTTTGTTAACGGCTTTGGAAAGATTTACCGATTTTTTTCACGAGGATCTTTTATTGTGGTACTGGATTCAGCAGTTTGCGTCAGACGCAGTTGTTTATGATCCGGATACTGATCAGAACCTACAGGCTGCGACGTTGATCACCCCTACGGATAAAGATCCTGAATTCTTTGAGCGCATCATTGAAAAGGAGCTTCAGCATTTGGCTTATCATGACAGCACATATAAACTGTCATGCGGACACGAAGCCCGTGAACATGAAACGTGCCTGTCTGATTGGAAAGACCAAGAGATAGAACTTGCTAAGAAATTTGCTTCGTCGCGCGAAGCAGTTTCAAGACTTCCGTTAGCTGACCAGATTTTTGGATCCGGACCTTTTTTGTCCAGAGCTGATGCTGAGCGCATCATAGAAGAAGAAGTTAAGCGGCATATTTTGCGACGAAAAATGAGAGATGCCGAATCTCTTCGTGAGCTTGAGAGCGAAGAAGGCCAGAGATTACTTCAAGAAGCCGGACTTCCTCCTAATAATCGGGCAGAAACAATCGCTAGAATGAATCGTGCATGTCAGGCTAGCGCTGAAGATGCGCGCGCCCAGCTTCGGGAAATAATGGAAAAGTATATCGTTAAAGAATAACGGCAGGAAAATTAATCCTGCCGTTTTTTCTTTAAAATATATAGAAAACAGATTTTATTGGGAAAAATTATAAACGTATATAGAGTTTCCTATGACGGTTACAGGAGTATATTCGTTTAACCAACAGTAATGATTACGCGCCTCATCAAAGCCTTTTATTGGCGTAGCGCATCCTTCGGATTTAATTGATGCTGAAATCGCAAACCAACCCGAAGGTCTTGATTTTGATCCGAAAGAATCCCAAGGTTCAAATTTTTCACCCAGATAATATTGAGCCGGTGCGGTTCCGAAATAATGGAAAGAGATTTTTTCTATGTTATTTTTTTCTACATATTCGGCTAGTCGTCGCAAATCTTGTCCCCAGTCCAAATTTGAGTCAACCGCTATTGCTTGCCCGCCTCCCTTGAGAACAGCAAGTTCGTTATACCAGGCAATATAATGCGGCCAGGCAATTATGGTGTTTCCTATATACCAGATGAATAAAGGCAAAACGAGCAAAAGTTTTAATCCGAGTTTCGGATAATATTTAAATAGGTCCAGTTTTTTATCCAAAGACGCAAGCGGAGGGATGTTTCCGCTTTTGAGCCATAAACTAATTCCGTAAGATACCAGCAATATCGCAAACGGTAAAATGGGCATGAGATGCCTGACGCCGATGTTTAAATTGCTTAAAATTGAGCTTGTTGAATATATTGCGATATAAAGTAAAGCCGCAAAAACTGTGAAACTCTGTGTTGAAACTGAAAATGGGTTGCTTTTTATTCTGTTGAATATAGCCTTGAAACCCATTGCGATAGTTAACAAAGTTAAAATATGAAAAGGAACAGGGATTTTGAAAAAATATACAAGCGGAAAGTAGGATTTCCACGCTATTCTTGCAACCTCGCCCATAAAGAAAGCGGTATTCCCCCCGACGGATCTTTGTAAAACCATCATTAAACCGAGTAAGTATTCTGCTACGGGTCTCAAAACCGATATTTGAGTCATGGCCAGCACCGCGTCTACCATTTGTCGTGAACCAAACGTAGCTAAAATATGAGTTGCGTCGCTTAACTGTCTTTCCGGAGGATAATTCCATATGTGCCAGATATAAACTATATATACTAAAATATAACCGATTATTCCTATAGCTATGGTTCCTCCTACCAGCTTGAAAAACCCTTTGATCGCGGGAGTGCGATATTTATATATAACTATTGCAAGCCAAGCAAAACAGAGCACTCCAAAATAAGGTATCAGTAAGAAATTAGAGAATTTAAATAGTTGAGCTATTCCGAAAGCAAAACCGGCTATAAGTAAACCTTTTTGGCTTGGCTTGAATAAATATTTTAATAGGAAGTAAGTTGCGATAAACGCGCCCAAAGCCGCAGGCACATCTGTGGTCACTAAGCGGCCGTGCGCCAGAATAACAGGCGAAAATGTATATAAAATTATAGCGACCAATCCGCCTGCGGCTCCGGCAAGTTCAAGACTGGCCTTGAAAACAAACCATCCTAAAATTACCGTCATGACCAAAGGCATGATTCGCGATAAGAAAACCACCAGGTTTGCGTTATTGCCTGCCCAAAAAATAAATTCTCTGCCAAAATCCCACTGTCCGTTTATATCTTCTGTCCAGGATCTATGCTCAGTCGGCACTTTAAGATCTTTAACAAAAAGCAGCGGTAAGGCGGCCAGATCTTTCATTAGCGGGGGGTGTTCCGGATTAAGCCGCATATCTTTTTGGGTAAGATAAGATATTCCCGAACCTATATGCGGGTCTTCATCTACCGTTAAAGAGTCGCCAAACATACTTGTTGCGCCCAGTACAAGCATTATTATCAGAGATATCATTGCTAAGCCTTTTGTTATTGCAGAGCTCATATAATTTTATAATAAATTATTTGTTCCTGTATTTTTTGTACGGAAGGAAACAGTTTATATAACTCGTTCTCTAAATTGCTATCGTTGGGTGCAGTGAATACTACCATTATAGGATTTTCAGGATCAACTTGTATTTGACTCAGTTGTTCAGGTTTTAGGTAATGTATATCCGGGTTTTCGCCGGTAATAAAGCGTATGGTTGCGCTGGGTACCGGTATGCCATTTAACTCAACACCATACTCATTAACAATTATATACTTTTGCGATGCTCCCGAGGAGACGTCATATGCGTTAAGAAAATCACCAATTTTTGTAAGGTCTTGGCGGAAGGCATATGGCAAAGCCTCATTCTGTCCCCACGCTATAAAATATTTATGAAGATTTTCTACAGATATTGCAACAAGGATAATAAGCAAAAGAAAGTTCGCTTTTTGGGCCAATTTTGCATTTGCTGCAAAGCGTTTCCATATCCACACCAAACCTATCGTTGAGAATATTATTACCGCAGGGATAGCTCCTATTGATCTTAGAGCATGAGGCATGCCTTCCCGGGTTAGAAATGAGGGCATTAGCATGACTACGAACCAAGCGCCTACAAAGACTAGCGGAAAGCTTGAGGCCAAATCTTTTTGTTTTATAGATTTTATTACGGCTTTTATTAATATTAATATTCCTACTAAAAATAATATTCCGGAAATATATGTAAGCATTGAAGAGCCGGCTGCGTTGTGGCGCCAGTTCCAGTCACCGACTAAATTGAACATTATCGCAGTTTGTCCCAAGCTTATAGCTAATTGGATGATAGGGTTTTCTGCCGCAAATACAGAAATAGGAGAGCTGCGGCTTGAAACGTCTTCGGGGTGACTTAGGAAGTATCCAAGTATCGGTAAGGCGGTAATTAGTACGGAAATCCCCAAAATAATATATTGCGTCAAAAATTTCTTGAAGCTCACTTCTTTTTTTAAGAACCAAGTTGCGGAATCAAAAATAAAAATAACCAGACCAAATAATGGCGCCAACCTGAACCCGATATATGAATAAAAACCCAGGCCCCACCAGAACCCTGAAATAATAAATTCTTTCGTTTTTCTTGTGCGTATTGCGCGAAGAAGAAATAAAGCGGCAAGGGAAAGCAAGAAAGGCAGCGTGATAGCTCGGAATCCGATACGTGAAAAATGAATGTGCCAGGAATTGACAGCTAATAAAAATGCGCCCAGAAGCGCAAAATTTGTACTTGCTAAGTTTTCAAATATTTCTATTTTTTTAATATGCGCGGATAATTCTTTAAGCAAAAAATAAAAAATTAGAATAGTAAGAGTGCCGACCAATGCGCTAACCGCTCTCAAGGCCCATGGCGTTGTACCGAATACTTGTACAGATAAGGCTTGCAGATTTATGAAAAATCCTTCACGCCCGTTATTTTCCGGATAGAAAACCTTAAAATCAGCATTGTCTAAAACTTGTAGGGCGTTCACCCCATTTGCGGCTTCGTCAGGATACAGGCCGGGAGGCAGTTTATCTAACTGCCAGAAACGCAAAAAACCCGCTAAAGCAACAATCAAAAATAAAAGTAAAACGGTTTTATTCTTTATCATTTATACTGTAATTATATCCCAAAAACCGTTAATTGTCCTTTGTATTATGGTATAATTATGGAGATGGTAGAACAGGCACAAACAGTACAACTTAAGAAAAAGGATTTGATAATAGTGGCTATTTTGGGCGAAATTGTCGGTGCTTTAGGTTACGCGATCGTAAACGCTCAACCGACTTTAAGCGATTTATCCATCAAGTTTTTGCCGCAAGAAGGCCTTCTGATGCCTTTATTTGTTGTTGGCGTGCCTATCGCGGCTGTTTGCGCCTTATTGGTTGCTTATATTTTGGCTAAGAAGGTTAATCCTATATTTTTTCAAATGGGGAAATTTGCTGCCGTGGGCTTTTCAAATACCGCGATCGATTGGGGCATTTTGAATATTATTCTTGCGGGTTTTGGTTTTGCGGTAGGTACATCGCTTTATCCCGCAGGCAAGGCGATCTCTTTTGCGTTCGCAACGCTTAACTCTTTCGTTTGGAACAGATTTTGGTCTTTTGAGAAGAAGGGGACAAGCAATCTTGGAAAAGAAGCCTTACAGTTTTATATTTTTACAGGAATTGGTTTGGTTATAAATGTTATTGTGGCAACAATTATTGCGCGCGTAGGTCCGGATACAAAATTATGGGCAGGTGTTATGGCGCCGGCTTTGGCCACAGCAACTTCCATGGTCTGGAATTTTACAGCCTATAAATTCTTTGTATTTAAAAAGCCAGCCTCACAGAAGATGGGGCAGGCGCAGATACCGCAATAATTCTTAGAAAAGATTTTGGGCCAGGAATATATTGCCGGCTTGGCTTAAGATTATGACTATAATGCCTGCGACAGAGACGCCTGATGCTATAGCCAAAACCGTTACTTTAGGGGGCATTCCGAAAATTACGGCTGCAATTGCTCCGCTCCAGGCGCCTGTGAGCGGTAAGGGCATTGCAATAAAAATAAATAGAGCCCAAAACGAATATTTATAGCGTTTGAAATGCCCGGTGTGGCGTTTTTTTGTGTGTTCAAAAAGCCACGAAAAGATTTTTTTAGCCTGGTTTGATCTTCTAACTATAAATTCTGATAAATATTTAAGTACTATAAATACCAAAAGCCCGGCTATAATATTACCTGTAACCGCTAAAATATAAGCTTTCCAGGGGGGGAATTGATAAGCAAATATCGCTGTTGGTATAGCTCCGCGCACTTCGGAAATAGGAAGCGCTCCGAGTATGATCACCGATAATTCTTTGTATAGTCCTGAAATTTCCATAAGCTATTAGCTTAAGATGGTTTTTAAAATATAAGTAATTCCTTCAAGAACAAGTTTCCAGACAAAAGTAAATTGAATAGTGCCCAGAGCCGAACCTATTAACGCCGCAATGAGCGTATTTTTTTTGGGTACATTGAATATAAAAGCTGCCGGGATGGCAAACCACATTCCGCCTACGGGCAAAGGTAAAGCTAACATCGCAACGATACCAAATTCTTTTTTACCTAAAAATCGGTCTAATTTTATTTTGCCTGCTTTGTCAAAAAAATGCTTAATGAACGGGTGATGGTTCTCGAAATTGGCAAGATAGTGATACACGAGATAGGTAAGTATAACTATACCTGTCGCGTGACCGCAAAAAGCCAGTATTGCTACCTGCCACGCAGGCAATTTACTCAAAACCAAACTCAAAGGTATTCCGACGCCAAGTTCAACAAAAGGTATCCATACGATGAACGGGATTAAAAACTTAAAAAATACCGGATTTATTATAAATGGCATGGAGGGATTTATATTTTTTCTAAAACGGAGCTTCTATAGTATTAAAGAACCATAATTTTATGAGACCAAATACTCCGGTCCAAAGAAGAGTGAATTGAATGGAACCAAGGATCGAGCCGACAATTGCGCAAAAAATAGTTTTTTTCTTGGGGACATTGAAGATAAAAGCTGCAGGTAGAGCATACCAAATCCCGCCTATTGGCAGAGGCAAAGCGATGAAAGCTATAATACCAAGTTCTCTTATCCCAAAGAAGCGATCCAGTCTTACTTTGCGGGCGTGATTTATTAATTTTTTTATCAGAGAATGTTTTTGTTCAAGCGATTCCCCGTGTTTATATATCAAGGGCGTTACAATTAATATTGCTATTATATGGCCGGTTAAGGCTAGGGCAGCTGCCTTAAAAGGAGTTAATCCCACGATAATAATGCCATAGGGAATAGCCAAACCAATTTCTATAAATGGAAGCATTGCCAGTACAGGTACGCTTATTTTTAGAATTATAGGCGGTATAAAAGGTATGAATTGGTTTAATGCCGACATTAATACCATAGCTCTATACTATTTTAATAAAAGCATTCTGTGAATATGGCAATATCGTTTTTGTATAAACTAGGCGGTCTTTTCATTGGATAAAATTGTGTTAAAATGACGGCGCAACTATTTATGGGCAATCATCAGGTTTTATATAGGAAATATCGTCCTTATACATTCAATGAAATTATTGGACAGGAACATGTTGTAAGGACTTTAACTAATGCGTTGAATACAGATAAGGTCGCGCACGCTTATTTGTTTACCGGTCCGCGCGGGACAGGCAAAACGACAATTGCAAGACTTTTGGCTCGGCACGTAAATTGTGTAAAGCGTTCAGATAATACCGGAACAGTTTGTTCCACAAAAGATGATGTATGTATAAATTGTGCGTCATTTTTATTCGGTAATCATCCTGATCTTATAGAAATAGACGCGGCATCAAACCGGGGTATAGATGAAATTAGAGCCCTAAAAGAGGGTATTCGTTTTATGCCGGTTCAGGCTTCGCATAAATTTTTTATAGTTGACGAAGTTCATATGCTTACAAAGGAAGCTTTTAACGCTTTGCTCAAGACGCTTGAAGAACCTCCATCACACGCCATTTTTGTTCTGGCAACCACCGAAATTCACAAAGTCCCTTCAACAATATCTTCGCGTTGCCAAAGATTTGATTTTAAGCGTCTAAATCTTGAAGAAATTAAGAATCGTTTGCAAGGCATCGGGGCGCAGGAGGGTATAAATATTGATGATGCCGCTCTTGAACTTATAGCAATTTATGCCGATGGCTCAGAGCGCGATGCCGAAAGTTTATTGGATCAGGTTATTTCTTTCGCCTCAGGCGTAGGGAATTTAAATATAACACGCGAAGACGCCGCTTCTGTGCTGGGATTGGTAGAGTTTTCAGTTATACGTGAATTTATCGAAACGCTAGTTGCAAAGAATTCGTCTGCAGCTTTAGCTTTAATAAATTCATCCGCTGAAAAGGGCTATGATATGGAGCAATTTTTAAAAGCATCAATAGCTTATTTGAGGGAAATTTTATTGCTTTCTATTAATTCCGAAGTTATAGAATATGTAGTAAAAAGGATCGGCAAAGAACAGACTGAAGCCGCTTTAGCCCAAGCGCAAATACTTTCCAAAGAAAAAGTGACTGCGATAATCGAGCGTTTTCTGGAAGCCGTACAACAAATGAAATATTCTCCTTCGCCCCAGTTGCCAATTGAAATCGCGGTGGTAGAACTTTTGAACTAGAAACTTTACGTTTTTCGCTTTTAGCTTTACGCTTTTATTATTGCGGGATCGTCTAATGGGCGCGACACGACTGCTTGTGTCGCGCGAGCAATTTAGCGGAGCCTCCTGGCGTAGCGTTTAAAATTGCTCGGGCAAGACAGCGGACTTTTGCGCCATAGGCGCATCCGCCTCTGGTGGGGAAGCTGTTTATCTTGGTTCTGAGCCAAAGGCTCATCCGCCTCCGGCGGAGAATCTAAACTGTCATGTTTTATATTTATGTAATTAAGAGTTTAAGTTGTAGCACCAGGTATATTGGATCTACAGGAAATATCGAAAAAAGATTAGAAGAGCATAATCAAGGTAGAGTTAGATATACAAAAGGACGTCGTCCCTGGCAATTGATTTATAGTGAAAAATTTGTAACATTGGGTTTAGCGCGTAAGCGAGAAATATATTTAAAATCTGGGCAGGGGCGTAAATTTTTAGATTCTGTTCTTGTCTAAGCTGCGGGATCGTCTAATGGTAGGACATGAGCCTTTGAAGCTCAGTATCTTGGTTCGAATCCAAGTCCCGCAGCCTAGACTGGAATAAGTTTTACTATCTTGGTTCTGCGCCGAAGGCGCATCCGCCTCTGGCGGAGAATCCCTGCCCCCCAGCCACTTCGTGATAGGTTATTGCGCTCGAGACGCGTACCTATCAAACTCGTGCGTCTCGCAGACTGTTTATAAAAGTAAAATGAAAACGTATAAGAGGCATTCACTCAAAGAAATGCGGGGTATAGCAATAAAGCGCGGTGGGAGGTGTTTATCTAGCGAATATGTGAATACTCGCACTAAACTAGAGTGGCAATGTAAAAACGGACACATATGGGAAGCGATGTCACACAGTGTGTTAAACGGAAATTGGTGTTTAATATGTTCAGGGCGGGGAAAACTAACTGTTCAGGATTTGCAGAAAATAGCAACCAGCCGAGGCGGCAGGTGTCTATCAGAAATTTATTTGAATAGCAAGGCTCCTATTTTGTGGGAGTGCAAGGATGGTCACACATGGTACGCTTCTGCAAGCGCTATTCGCCGGGGGAGCTGGTGTTTTAAGTGCGGAGTTATAATCAGATCAGAAAAACACAGAAAATATACCCTTAAAGATATGAGGCGCATCGCCGAGGAAAAAGGAGGAAAGTGTTTATCGACTGACTTTCGTAATATTGACGAGAAAGTGAAGTGGCAATGTAAAAACGGTCATGTTTGGGAAGCTCCTGGCTCAAGTGTACTGTATGGAAAAACGTGGTGTTTAATTTGTGCGGGGAAAGAAAAGAAGACTATTACAGAAATGCAAGAAATTGCAGAAAAAAGAGGCGGTACGTGTTTATCTGAAAAATATACTAATATCGATACATTGTTGCGGTGGCGGTGTAAAAACGGTCATACCTGGGAGGCTGTTCCGCACAATATTATGGCGGGTTCATGGTGCCCTATTTGCTCAATAGGAATCAGTGAAAGAATTTGTAAGACAATTTTTGAATCCGTTTTTAATAAAAAGTTTCCCAAGCAAAGACCCCGATGGTTGATTGGCCCCAGAGGCAACCTAATGGAACTCGACGGATATAGCAAAGAGTTGAATTTAGCTTTTGAATATCATGGCAAACAACACTTTTTAACGCACGAATTATTTCACAGAGACTCAAGTTTAGAACAACGAATGTCTGACGACGAGATTAAAAGGGAGTTATGTAAAGAAAACGGTGTAATTTTAATAGAGGTGCCCTACAACGTTAGCCACGACAAAATATATGATTTTGTATTAAACTCTTGTGAGGCAAATGGAGTTTCGGTTCCAAAACACAAAAAAGTTGATATTAATAAGCTAGAAGTTTTTTCACCAACCATACTTAACGAACTTAAAAATATAGCGCTAGATCATGGAGGCGAGTGTTTATCAACTCAATATATAAATAGTTCCACTAAGTTAAAGTGGAGGTGTAAAAATGGACATGTGTGGGGAGCAACCCCTGGAGCAATAAAAAGCGGAGGTTGGTGCGCAGCCTGTTCGGAGGTTAAAAAGAAAACCATTCAAGATATGCAAAAATTAGCAGCTAGGCGTGGCGGACAATGCTTATCAGAGATTTATGTAAGCAACAGCACCCCTCTTTTATGGAAGTGCAACAAAAATCATACATGGCGTGCTCCTGGGAACGGTGTTCAACAAGGTCAATGGTGTCCGAAGTGTGGCATTATAAGCAGATCAGAAAAGCAAAGGAAATATACAATCAAAGATATGCAGCGCATTGCTGAAGATAGGGGCGGGAAATGTTTATCTACTGAATATAAAAATATCGGCGATAAGCTCCGATGGCAATGCAAAAAAGGGCATACATGGGAAGCTTCTGGAACAAATGTAATGTATTCAAATACGTGGTGTCTCAAGTGTAGTTATCCAAGAAGAAAATAACAAATTAGTAAAATAGCTTTTTGATATTTAGTATAAGTATATTCGTATGACAAAAGTTGTTAGAAAAACAAAAAATCTTATTCAAAAAAATTCTGAAAGAATCATTAAAGAGTTCGTTGAAAAAGCGGAAGTTCTATCTGGCAAAGGGAATGCTGGAATATCGCACACAACAACAAAAGGTTTCTTACGAGAAAGTTTTGTTTCCGACACCCTTGAGTTCTTTCTACCAAATCAATTTGGTATAGGTTCTGGAATAATAGTGAATCACAAAGGAGACCAAAGCAAGCAAACCGATATTATAATCTACGATAATAGAATTTTGCCCCCATTTATTAAAGAGCAAAAAGTGGGAGTTTATCCTGCCGAGAGCGTAATAGCAGTAATTGAAGTGAAGAGCATACTCGGATCCAAAGAGATAAAGGATGCCGAAAAATCAGCGAAGTATTTATTAAATAAAATTTATACTAAGAAAGGATTTTCTGAAGATTGCCAGGGGTATATCCAGACTATAAAGCCCCTTTGTGCAATAGTCGGTTTTTTTGGTCAACCATTCCAAAAATTATCAAAATCAGAAGCTTCAAAAGAAAGTACAACAGAGCGGGAAAATGCAGAAAAATGGCTAAATGATAACATAAAATATCTATCAGCCATCTGTCATAGTGGTAATTATTCTTGGATAAAATTTAAGCAGGAAAAGTATATGGGATGGAAACCCGAAAAAAGACTTTATCAAGAAACAATAAGATTTATCGCAGTTATCATCGATAACATCCGGACAGCTTCAGAAAAAAGAATTAAAAAATTAACTGCACAACATCAAGATTGGTTGAGTATCTATACAAGATATTAATAATCAAGAAAGCGGTCAGGAGCCAGCCTCGGTACATGTAAAAATATCTTGGGATGGAAGTAATCCTCCGCACATGTCTTTATAAAAAAGTGGCACGTTAAAGTATCGTTTTCGTGTCACTTTTTGTTAAAATAAAGGTGCTCGAGACGCGTCGATAAGGTAAGATAAAATTAAGCAGAATGACCTTGTGGGGGTTGCCCGTGAACGGTTCCAACTCGAGGAGGCCAGCCACTTCGTGATAGGTCATCCCGCACGAGACGCTAGAGCGTTTCGTGCGCCCGAGATGCGTATCTAATCACAGCGGCTGAGGCCCGCAGCTTAGACTGGAATATATTTGGTTCTGCGCCAAAGGCGCATCCGCCTCCGGCGGAGAATCTTCGCCAAAGGCGAATCTGCCTTCCCGGTCTCGCCAAGCGAAACGGGGTGGGCTGGCATGACAAGTCCCGCAGCGCTATTCGTGAATTAAAGATTCAAGTCCCACAGCCTTGGACACTAAAAAGATAGCTGCGATTCGCAGCGCTGCCCATGAATTTTTGAATGAGGTTAAAATCCAACTTGTCCCGCTGAGGTGGGAGCCCGTAGCCACTTACATTTTTTATCAATTAACTGAAGACTCATAATCTGATCGCTAATAAAAAACCGTTCATGTCGAACGGTCTAAATTATTTTTACTGCATTTTACAAACCTGAGCAAAGCGCATTATTTAGTTATTTGTGTTGATAATGTTTAGCGTCTTTGTTTGTAGGCGCTATGTCGCTTCCGTTGCGTGCGATGGCAACTAGTCGCAATGCCACAGTTAATAGAATTCCCCATACCACCGATAGTACGATCATAAGAAGAAGAGCGATATTCAGTCCAGGTATACTAATTCCGTCTTTGGATCTGTATAACTGCAAGGTAGTGCCTGACATTGAAATTGCTAGAGTAAGTGTCTCTGATTGAGTTTCGTCGCGTGTTTTGTATTTAATGTAGACGGTGTGTTCGCCCGCGGGCATCGGATGAGGTTTTATCACTGCCGTGCCGTTTTGGTCAGTTACCGTTCTTCCGAGCTCAATGTTGTCAGCCACATCTAAAAAAGATCCGTTGGTATAGAGCGTTACAACGGTATTGGCAAGTGGCATGTTGTTGTCAGCGGAACGGATCGTGATTTGAAATGCCTCTGCACCGTTCTGGTTAATTATCGACACCTCCGCCATTACGTGAGAGGCGTTAACGTTGCTAGTCGGGAAGAAAACGGTAGCAGAAATAACTACCGTAATAGCGATCAGTTTAACAATCGTCTTCATCTCTTCACCTTTTTTTCAAAGAATTGTCGAACTGTTCAGATAATAACAGGACTTAGTGTACGGGTCAATTGATTTATATTTATGTAAAGGAATAATCAGACGATGCCTTTTTATGTCATTTTTGGTAGAATAAAGGTGCTCGAGACGCGTTGTTAAAGTAAGATAAAATTAAGCAGAATGACCTTGTTGTGGTTGCCCGCGGACGGTTCCAACTCGAAGAGGTCAGCCAAGTCGTGATAGGTTATCGCGCTCGAGACGCATTCATAAACTATTTCAATAAATCTGCATAGAGTAATTATCTTTGATTAGGCGATATACTTTCGAATATGACAACAGCCATCATCATTCATGGGTACAATGATAAATCGGAGTATTTAGATGCAAATCGACCAGCCGCTTCCAATGATCATTGGATCCCGTGGCTTCAGAGACAACTTCTTTTGAGTGGCATCGAAGCTCAAACTCCAGAAATGCCTGGCTTTTATGAGCCTAATTATGGGGGGTGGAAAAAGATGTTGGAAAGATTTGAACCAGGCGAGAACACAATATTAGTTGGACATAGTTGTGGCGGAGGATTTCTTGTAAGGTGGTTAAGTGAAAACGATAGGAGAGTGGGAAAAGTTGTGTTGGTTGCTCCATGGTTAGATCCGGAGCACATGATTGATGAAAACTTTTTTAAATTTGAAATTGATACAAATATTTCTTCTAAGACGGCCGGTCTTGTAGTGATGTATTCAACGGATGATTCCTCTGATGTGCTCAAAAGCATCGAGATTCTTAAGTTAAAATTAAAAAATGCTCGATTTCAGGAATTCAATGGGAAAGGTCACTTCGTATTGGATAGCTTAAAGACAGAAAAGTTTCCAGAGCTTTTAGCGGCAATTCTCGACTAGTGCTCGAGACGCGTCGTGAGAATAAAATAAAACTAAGCCAAACCGCCTTACGGGGCTTAGCCGCCCATGCTTCCAGCTCGAGTCGGTCAGCTTATATTGTGATAGAGACAATGCATATATTAAAATTCTTATGAAGCTTAAACCGATTCTTTTTGCGACTCTTGTTCTCCTCGGTATTTTTATTGCGAGTATCGTTATAAATACATATCAAAATAAAGATAAACTTACTGAAAGGCAGAACATGATCCATGATCGTGGTTCTTTAGTAATGCCGTTTGATTTGGATAAGACTACGCATTCCTTCGATAAAACGCCGGACGGTGGGATTCAACAAGTGCGCACAAAAGACTCCAATGACCAAGAACAAATCCTGCTTATCCGTTCGCATCTTCAAGGCGAAGCGGAAAGATTTTCACAAGGAGATTTTGGGGATCCGAAAACTCTGCACGGAGAGGACATGCCAGGACTTGATGTATTGAGCGTATCGCAAGGTAAGTTTACTGTTACCTATCAGGAACTTTCCGACGGAGCGCAATTATCGTACCTAACGGATGACCCAAAAATTATCGATGCGTTCCATCTTTGGTTTATGGCACAAATGATGGATCATGGAATGGACGCTATGAATTAGTAAATAGTTTAATTCTGCTTGTGATAAGGGCATTGTGCTCGATGGGGTACTTAAGGGTGGTGGTTTCTGATTTCAAGCGATAAAATAAGTAAACACAAATGTGGTACGTTTATATAATCAAATGTGCGGATGGTAGTTTATATACAGGCGCAACTACTGATGTAAAAAGACGTTTTAAACAGCATAAACAAGGCAAGGGCGGTAGTTATACAGCTTCACACAAAGCAATCGGATTATTGCATCAGGAAAGTTTTAAAACACGGGGTCAGGCTTTAAGACGTGAAGCAGAAATAAAAAAATTTACGCGAAGCAATAAATTAAAACTTTTTATTAAATAAGATTAGAATAGCGTGGGCGTCGGAAGATTAAAGAGTATCAACAAATAAGATAGCTTGAAATAAGATATTTTTATGCAAAAAGCACAAATTGTTCTGGGTTTAGCGCTTGTGGTAATTTTAATAGTTATGGGTTTTTGGCTTGAGTTAAAACAAAAAAATGGCAAACAGGTTTTTTGTTCGCAGGAAGCAAAACTTTGTCCGGACGGCTCATACATAGGACGTACCGGTCCTGATTGTTCATTCGCGCTTTGCCGCGGAGAAGAAGTACCGGATTAGAAAAATTAAATTTACCCAGAAATACAACTTCCAGTTCATGAAATTATGTTTTTATATTTAATAAACCAATATTTTCAAGAAAAACATTAGCCATATAAATTATTCAAATATAATTTTTGATCCCGCCAAAAGCGGGATCGCTGGAAGTTGATATACTGGGTTTATATACCATGCGCATTATTTTAATGCTTATCATCGGGGCAATTTTAGCCAGCTTAATATATGGTTTTTTAAGCGGAGAGGGTTTTAATCCCGTTCCCGCACTTATCCGCGAAGCAAATAATTTTTTAAATAAATAGACAACTTGCTGTTATTTAGATTATATGTTTATATAAAGCAAACGTAGTTCTTTGAAGGAGATGGGATGGAACCCTCTACGCGATATAACAGAAACGAAAAACTGACTTTTGGAGATTTGAAAATAGGAGATACGTTTATAGCTTTTCCTTTGCCGGGCGATAATTCTGGTCATGGCGGATATAAAGGCGCGCATTGGATATTCATGAAGCTTGCAACTGTCACACAGAGCGTTGCTGTTATGGCCAGCGTGGACAGAAACAGTATTAGATTGCTTGATGGAGTTCTCAGTAATATGCCCGATTCCATGCCAGTAATTAAAGTAGAATAAGTTAAAAACCCTCTTGAAGGGTTTTATTTTGACATTATTTAATTTTAAGGGTATTATAATTTATGCCTCAGCATCGGGGCATTTTTGTTTATGCAGATACGAAATATAGCCATTATCGCTCACGTTGACCACGGTAAGACAACCCTTACTGATTCTCTTTTACGTCAGGCCGGGGTTTTTCAGGAAGGGGTTACCATGGATTCAAACGCGCTTGAACTTGAGCGTGGTATTACGATTTATTCAAAAAACGCCTCGATAATGTACCGTGATACTAAAATAAACATTGTTGATACTCCCGGGCACGCGGATTTTGGTTCAGAAGTAGAGCGCGTTTTGCGCTCAATTGATTCGGTTCTTTTGGTGGTTGACGCGCAGGAAGGACCTATGCCGCAAACCCGCTTTGTTTTGAAAAAATCTCTTGAGTTAGGATTAAAACCTATAGTTATTATCAATAAAATTGATAAATCTGCGGCTGATCCGGCAAGATGCGAAGGGCAGGTTTTGGATCTTTTTATAGAATTGGGAGCAAGCGATGAGCAGGCTGATTTTCCTGTTGTGTATGCAGATGGCCGTCAAGGGATTGCAAAGCTTGCGCTAACAGATGAATCCGATGATCTTTCTCCGCTTCTGGAAACTATACTTGAGTATGTGCCATGTGCTTCTTCCGAAGAGTTATCCCAAAAACCTTTGCGTTTTCAGCCATTTAATTTAGCGTATGATAATTTTCTTGGCCGCATGGCAGTTGGACGGATATATGAAGGTGTTATCTCTTTAAGCGCGCCTGTATTCGTTAAAAAATCAGATGGCCTAACCGGCCAGGTCGCTACACGATCCGGGAAATTAACCAAAATATATTCTTTTGAAGGTTTAGAAAGAAAAGAAGTAGAGCGCGCAGAAGCCGGCGATATTATACTTATTGCCGGACTTGCAGATATTTATATTGGTGAGACGGTAACTACTGATTCGAATGCTGAACCTTTGCCGGCAATTGCGGTGGACGAGCCTACTATTGCGCTTACATTTTTAGTAAATAATTCGCCTTTTGGCGGCCGGGAAGGTAAATATGTAACCTCGCGACAAATTCGGGAATATCTTGAACGTGAACGTGAGGTTAACGTGGGCTTAAGGATAGATTTTTCTACGGCAGACAGTTTTCGTGTTTATGGGCGAGGCGAACTTCACATCGCAATTCTTCTTGAAAATATGCGGCGTGCGGGGTACGAAATTCAAGTTTCACAGCCACAGGTAATTATTAGAGAAGAGAACGGACAAAAGCTGGAACCGTTCGAAGAGGTTATTGTAGATATCCCGCAGCAATATCAAGGAACCATAATAGAACGTCTTGGTTCCCGCGCTTTTGTTTTAAAAAATATTAATCAGCATGACGCGTCGATCAGATTATTTTTCGAAGGTCCGACACGCGGTCTTCTTGGGTATCGTAGCCAGTTTATTATCGATACCAAGGGTGAGGGAATTATGGCCGCGCGTGTTATCGGATTTAAACCCTATGCGGGCGAGATACAAAAGCGCGTTGTGGGTTCGATGGTTTCAATGGCAAACGGTAAAGCGCTTGGATATGCTCTTTGGGGCTTGCAAGAGCGGGGAGTTCTTTATATCAAACCCGCAACTGATGTTTATGAGGGTATGGTCTTGGGCAATACATCAAAGGGAGTTGAGATGTCGGTTAACCCAACGAAAGGTAAACAACTTACCAATATGCGCGCTAAAGGGTCTGACGAAGCCATTACGCTCGTGCCGCCGTTTGAACTTACTATTGAACGCGGTCTTGAGGTTATGGCAGAAGACGATTACCTGGAAATAACTCCAAAAAGCGTGCGTTTGCGAAAACAATATTTGACTAAAAATGATCGTGAAAAAATGAATTCTCAGAATTAAATATGATATATTATGTTCAGTATGAAGCCTAGAAAATTTATTTTAATATTTTTAGTTTTATTTATACCCCTAAGTATTTTTGTTTTATTTACTTATGGCGGGAAAATAAAAGATTGGATGGTTTTGTGGCAACGTAAAGCATCCCTTCCTCCGGCTATAAGTTATGAGCAGGCGACAAATCCTATACAGCCCAGTTCTGCACCGGCACTAAATGGGCAGCCGTCTATAATTACCTCTCTGCCGCCAAGTATTAATCTTGGTGTGCCGTTTACTCCTCAGGCGCCTTTTGCAAATTGGGATGAGGTTCATGAAGAAGCGTGCGAAGAAGCAAGTTTATTAATGGTAGCGC